>ERZ772986.244-NODE-244-length-34825-cov-3.726028_pt1 | contig 34825 bp, 33 predicted proteins | sample MGYA00511898_ERZ772986 | MGnify/ENA primary metagenome ERZ772986 (study PRJEB29015, sample SAMEA2737934) | human oral metagenome | biome: human oral; feature: human-associated habitat; material: dental | place: China | collected 2148 ... | reverse complement strand
CCGGGCAAGGATGGGAGTCAACGCGTCATTTCTATGAAGTTTCACACAAAGGCAACCCTATAATGGACGGAAACTACGAAGATATTGTTGACGCTCGGTATTTTAAACTTCCTTTGCCCGAGGGACGGGTGTCGGCCGTTGCTACTATGATTACAAAAATGTAAATAATAACACATGGTTATTACAGCTTATGTAGGCGGGCTATTCCGACAATCTCTTTATGTATTAGGCTGTTACTAAAAATTGCGCCCTTGAGAGGCTGATCATAACGTTGATCATTTCCGAACAAATCGGTAACCTTACCTCCAGCCTCTTCAACAATTAACTTTGCACTTGCCGCGTCGTGCATTCCCGAACCTGTCAGTACAGTTGCGGCAATTTTCCCAGAAGCAACAAGCATAGCCTCATAAATAACACTATGTAAAATTATTGGACGGTAAGACCGAGTATATAGATGAGTTTTAAACTTAGGCCCACTCACTACTTTTGAGGAGCGTCCAGAATTCCCAATTAGTGCTTTGTCGAGAGCAGCTATACTGTTAACTCGTAACGGCCGAGCATCCTCAAAAGCACCACCTCCCCTGATTGCCCAATACATTCTTTCTAAGAAAGGGTCATAGACAACAGCAATAACAGGTGAGCCCTTCCTATCCAATAAGGCAAGCGAAAATACACACGTTGGTATGCCGAGTGAATATGGCAATGAGCCATCAATGGGATCGCATATCCACGTACCTAAGTTTTGACTAGACTTAAAGCTTTGCTCCTCCCCGATAACAGAATACCCAGGAAAATTCTTCCTTACTGAGTCAACTACGATTCTATTTATCTGTATATCGACTGGGGTAATAACACTACCATCGAACTTAAGAGAGTAGTTACCTGCATGAATAAAGGACTCTCTTATCAGTAGGCCTGCTTCTATAGCCAATGACTTAGCAAAATTAAGTTTATCCATAAAGATTACCAGTAGGATAATTTTAATTTTGAATCCGTAAGAAAATGATCGGTCTCTCTACTAGACGTAATGTTCTCCTCGAACTGTTTCACCCAATCGTGATTGGATTGATACCATTCAATCACATTAAAAATTCCACTCTTGAGATCTGTTTTGGCTGTCCATCCTGTCTTTCGAGAAAGCTTCTCAGGGCTAGAGACTAAAAACTTACCCCTCCCGTCATGAGTACGTGGCTCTATCACGTTAACGCTACTTGCAGGAATAATATTTAATATCTCCTCTACGGCATGATAGTTATCACATTGAACCCCCGAGGATAGGTTAAAGACCTCGCCTAAGTGATTAAACCCAGCGGACTTCTCTAGTACTCCACAAGCGTCTTCAATAGAAACAAAATCCCTATTTGTGCCTTTTTCAACAGTTACCTCTTCACCTAAAAGGATTTGAGATATAACCCTAGGTAAGAGTCTATCTGGTGCTTGCCATCTACCATAAAGGTTGGTGAATCTAAAAATGGTCGCCTGAAGCCCCTGAGTCTCTACATAGGATTTGATTATGGCTTCGTTGGCTACTTTAGAAGCTGCATAGGGCGATAGCGGTGCAAGTGTGTCGCTTTCAACATATATTTTTTTATCACTGCCACCATATACCTCTACTGAAGAGGAAAAGATGAGTGGCTTGCCAATTCTACAGGCAAACTCGATAATGGTCAGCAAAGACTCTATATTATTTGTTATCGTTCGGTGTGGGTAAAAGTAAGAGTAATCAACGTGAGGTAGCGCTGCAAGATGATAAATGATATCAATATCATACAACTCAGAAGTATTGATAGATTGCTTCACAAGGTCGAGTCGCCTAAATGTATACCTATCGTTATTCAATAGATGAGAAGTCGATAGGCGACTATGGCGATCTTCTATATCAATACCTATAACCTCATGCCCCCTGTTTATAAGATAGTGGGATAGATTCACCCCAACAAACCCAGCCGCACCAGTGATTAGAATTTTCATAGTCGACTTTTATCCCCTTCCTGACGTTCGTCTGTTCCGAGCCAAGATTCAATTGTCTCACATATTTCGACTGGATTGAGCTCACCACTTATCTCTAGGACTCTCTTACCATCTCTCCAACGTTCATCTGCAATAATATCTTCCCATCTTTCTAACACCACATCTGCCGATTGCAAATTATATTCTATATCTTCTGGACGACCTCTCCTTTTAAGCCTCTGGATTATAGTAGGTAGTCCGACTCGTAAATAAACATAATACATACCCCACTGTTCTTGTGCTTGACTATATTGTTGATCAAGTCTTGACCATTCATAGTCTGACAAAAAGCCATTTTCTCTCAACCTCCAAGAGTGAACTTTATGAATCCTGTCGGGAGAGGTGTCGGCAAACAGGGGGTGTGATTGTGACTCTAACGCCTTTTGTTTTGCCTTAAGTACATAGCTCATCGCCTCTGTTTGGTTTTCAAAAGCATAACCTGCAGGATTGTTTAGAAATTTTTCAAACATAGGCCACGTAGGAACACTTAGGGCATGACCACCCAACCTTCTTGCTAAAAGTTTACTTGTTGTCGTTTTGCCAGCCGTCTCCGTCCCAAGAAGTGTCACTACTTCAGGAAAGCCCGGTTTTCTTAGATTTTCCATACCCTAACTTACCTAACCAAGTTTTACAATAGGAACACCGCTTCCATTACGCCATGTTAAGCATACAGCCTCTCTCACCTGTAGGTCATTAAGTGCATTCATAAGCGAAGGGGAAGGTGCTTGAGCCCCCTTTTTTATCATACCCAGAAACTCACTCCAACACTTTTTCATGCCACAATCAGCGTCCGGTATAGTAGTAACTTCTATCAACTTTTCCGAACCATGCCAATGTTCAATTGTATCAGTATACTTTTTAGTATCATGACTATACACATGGCTAATCTTTATATCTGCATCATCAAAAATTAGCGAGTAACGGTCATCACTCCATGTGTTAGTGAGATTTAATTGGATCTCTAATAGAGCACCTCCTTCAAGTTCACATTTAATGATATATTCCGAGATACTACCAATTAATCGCTTTTCACAACTTTGGACTACTTTCACAGACTTCCCAGTGACTGCTCGCACTGAACTAACGATGTGCACGAAATGTTCAAGGAATAAATCATCGTCAGTACGTGGGTTGACACGCAAGCCCCTCCTTAGGGTATCTCGAACGACCACATGTGTTAGCTTCTTGTGTCCGCATTTGCCTATCATTGTTCTCGCCGCACTAAACCTCTCTTGGTTCTGAAAATTCTCACCTATAACAGTTGATATTTTTTGAGAAATGATTTCTTCAACAAACTTTGCGCCTGATATTACGTCACTTGCAATTGGTTTTTCTACATATTGAGGCAGTCCCAATCGTGCAATCCGCAAAGCAACATCTAGGGTGTTAGAAGGAGTAACAGCAACCAATGCTGCGTTAATAGTATTTTTTCTAATCACTTCATCTAATGATTCATAGCGTTTAACCTTGTAGCCCAATACTTTTTGAACCTCTCCAAAAGCAGACTGACGTCTTGAGACTATGGCTGCTACGCGTATCTCTTTTGATAGATCCTTCAGAATAGGAGCATGCCTGTCCCTTACTACATCACCTGACCCAACTATACACAAATTAATCATTTTAACTCCTCTGTTTACATGTACTAAGTATTAACGGTAGGGCTTTTTCTAATCTATCAAGTTGCCCTTCCGCACAGGCAGGATTTATCGGTATGTTTATAATATGGTTCGCAAAATATCGTGCATGCTTTAGCGAACCATCCGTCTTAGTAATCGCCCCTTGAGTGGCTGGCTGTTCTGTAATCAAAAATGGCCAGCAAGGACGAACCTCAAAACCACCTATGCGCATTAGTTCAACTGCAAGATCCCGATCACCATCCATCAACATCGCATACGTCTGGTAGTTTTGTGTCCTGTCGTCTGAATCGTGATTAAACTTAGCGACCTTTATTCCTGCGCTTTGTAAAATATCATCTACAGACTTGATGATGTCGCGACGCCTATCGCTCGCCTCGCTAAAATGCCCGATCGTATCACTCAAGAAACAGGCAGCAACGTCGGTCATAAGCATGTTCATGCCTGGCATTTCAGTATAATAATAGCCCTTCATGTGGCCATTCTTACCGACAGCTTTCGCCATATTCATAATATCACCATCCCGAGTCAGGATACAGCCACCCTCGCCACCTGCGGCGGCTGCCTTGCTAGTATGAAAACTCATGATTGACAGTTCAGCATTTGAACCAGACGGTTTGCCCTTGAAGCATGCGCCAAACGAACCGGCCGCATCTTCAATTATCTTATACTTACTACTCTTAGGAATTTTATCCCAATCAACAGAATATCCGAAATAGTTTATACCTATAATAAACGCGACATTATCATCAATCAACTTCTCAACCGAGCGTGGATCAATAACCGGTGCATCTTCACGAGATTCTGCTGCATAAATTTCATAACCCAGAGAGGCTGCAATATTGGCAGCAGCTGAATATCCAAATGCCGGTAATATAACGGCTTGCTGCTTGTCTTTTCGCCTTGCCATTGATAGCAGGATCCACAAAGCAGACGTACCAGAGTTAGTTAATAACACGTGCGGCACACTGAGCTGTGTGGATATCTCGCGTTCTACTGATCGTGCTATAGGGCCATACGACCATTGCCCTGAGTTAATTACCATATCCAGTAGGCTGCGACCTTCATCGCTCAGTTGAGGGGAGGTCCAGCGGTAAACGAGCCTATTCATTCCCGTCCTCCTTTGGCGTTATATTAGTAATCGCATAGGTTCTTCTATTAAACTCTATTGTACCCCATGGTTCCTCCCGCACTCGCATGTCACCACCTTGTGTAGACGTATTAGCCGTGGTTTGCGGCGATAAGGCCCCTAAGCTATCGTGTACACCATCATAGTGATAGTAAAGACTAGGCAAGACATGTTCATTATCTTCACCAACAATATACCCAAGCCGCGACCTTCGGGCTTGGTCTTGTTGCCAGATCTCTGATAAAGAGGATATAGCAAGATTGCCAATAGATCTATTTCTTCCATAGATTCGATTACGGAGAACGTTTCCATTAACTTTAACAACAGCTTCAATACCGGGGTTTTGATCTTGAAACGCATGTATTGGGGTCGGTATACCTGACCAGCCTGGCTCCAGCATAACTCCATCATTAATTGTTAAGAAAAAATTCTCGTCATTGAGCTCCTCTTGTAGTTTTCTCGCTGTGTACCGAACTTCTTCCAATCGATCTTCTGGCACTCCCTGCCATTCCTCTGCCGTTTCAGCACGCCCAAGTCTACACATTAAAGAAATATTCTGACTTCGTACACCAGCTTCCTTCAAAATCGGAGGCAGCTCATGCCAATTATCAATATTATGTTTTCCCAGTACTGAAATAATATTTACATCCAGGCCAGCACTAACTGCATTCTCCATACCTCTCCACGCACGTCTCCATACTCTTTCACCTCGCGCTTTATCATTAGCAGCTTCTAGCCCATCAATACTGATCGAAATACGCCCAATACCAGCATCCTTGAGCTCCCTAGCTAGCCCCTCTGATAATAGTGTTCCGTTAGTGATTATCTGCACAGATGTAAAACCTAACTTATTAACCGACTCCAAATAGTCCATGAGGTTGGGCATAATTGTGATTTCACCTCCCGTAAGCGTAACGTCGAACACCCTCATTTGATCAGCATCTTGCAGTAAAGAATCTACTAAACTAGGTGGAAGAGTGCGAGAATCTCGTGCATCTTTGCCAAAAAGTGCATCAATATGACAGTAAGAACACTTAAGATTACAAGCTTCGTTCAAGTCAACCACCACCCTCCACGGATTGCCTTCACGAAAAACCGAGGGGTCAAGTCTAGCATTGTCAGTAATGATTTCTTTCATTAACTCCTCCATAATTTAATATGTGTATACTATCATACACATAATTATACACACCAGTTCATCTTCTGCAATATATCCATTAAGGGAAACCTAAGCACAATGAGCGTATGCAATAATAGGCTAAAATACTGACAAGTCACTACACATAGCGTGTCAGCTTCACCGGTAAAAGCTACACCTCTACTATTTTAACGGGATATGACTGGCGATAGGTTAGTACTTTGTGATAAAATAAGCTCGAGTTGTGGTATAGACTACACCAATTGAGACAATTCCCATCCATAAAGGGCATCATGGATCCATATTTTTACACAGAAAAACCAAAATACCGACCACACGACATCGAAGATGTCTCTGAGTTTTATGACATCATTGAACGCAGTAGTTTGACACATCAGTTGTCTGATTCCAGGCCGTACATCTACTGGACAATAGAGATTTATGACAAAGCCAACGGTATCAAAGGTGGCGGCGGCTTGGGCGTACTGGCGGCAGACACACGGCGAGTGGCCGAAAAATTAGACGTGCCATTTGTGGTAGTGACGCCATTTTACCGCAGTGAATCGCACCAAAAAATCACTGACCTCGAGCAGGAAGAATTTTCAGAAACTGTCTCACCACAAGACTATGGTTTTGAGTACATTGACGACGTGTCCATCAGTTCACGTGGGTTTCCCGATGCTAGTTTAAGCATTTTCAAAAAGACACTCGGCTCGACTCAGTTTGTTACTATCTCAGAGCCAAACTTTGGACAATTGTACGAAGGAGAAGGTTCGGGAGATCACCGGCTATACCAAGAAGTCGCGCTTGGGTTCGGCGGCTATAAAGCCCTGAAACTACTCGGCATCAAACCAGCCGTCATCCAACTCAACGAAACCGCAACCATTTTTGCGGCATTGGCTCGACTGGACGAACTATGCGCCAACGGCATGAACCTGTATGAAGCAATCGTTTACGTACGCAAACACACACTCTACACCAACCACACCCTACTCCAGGCAGCTGAACCAGAATTCCACCGCTCGCAATTTGAAAAATTGGTACTGCCAAATCTCAAAAGTAACGCGGTGCGCTGCTGGCTGATGGAACAATTTCGTAATGATCGCTTGCGACCAAACTTGCTAGCAATTGAGCTGACTGAAGCCAAAAATGGCGTCAGCAAACTACACGCCCGCGTAGCAAATTTCCGCGACCGCAACAACGACAAGGTCAAATTTCACGCCATTACCAACGGCATTGACCTGAAAACATGGGTGCTACCAGAAATCTTACAATCGTATCGTGAACACAACATAATAGACAAGTTTGGTTTACCAACAGAGAAATTCACTGAACAGGTAAATAAACTCCATAGCACGGACATAAAACGTTTGAAAAAACATGGGCGCCTGGAACTTAACCGAGTCTTGTCGAAGCGCAAAGATCAATATAATCAGCCTGTACAAATTCCAGAAGATGCAATATTGTTTGATTTTAAGCGGCGCTTTGCAAATTATAAGCGTCCTTATATGCCTTTTGAGAATCCCGACACGCTACGCCAAATCCTTATTAGTCATAACGCGCATTATATCTTAGCGGGAAAAGTCCATCAGGGCGACACGACAATGTACCAGAAACTGCTGGAAGTGTTAAAATTAATTGATCAAGACCCTGTTCTACGCGAACGAGTTCACTATATCCAAGATTACGACGAAGAGTTAGGTCGGGCGTTAGCAGTCGGTTCAGATATTGCCATCAATGTGCCTATTATTGGTTTAGAAGCCTGCGGTACGTCATGGGAGAAAGATATCGCCAATTTAAAACTACTGATCTCCACAAGCGATGGCGGAGTAGCAGATGTACAACCAATTGCCTGCTTGGAAGTGACGGGGAAAAACTACGAAGCAGAAATTTCATCGCTATACGTTAATATGCATAAAGCCGCCGCTATATTACAAGATGATCAATTATTAGAGCGCCACATTCACCACCAATTAAGCAGCTACTTGCCAATAATTTCTGGTGCTCGAATGATGAAAGATTATTTAAAATTTCTCTTTCCAAAGTCGCAAACTCAGCCAAAAAGATTACCAGAAACTAAACAAATTACTATTCAATAACCACTTCAACTTCAGCACCCAAGGAATTTAAGCGGGCGGCCAATTCTTCGTAGCCACGGTTAATCGAATACACGTCACGCAGGATTGACGTACCCGGTGCTGCCAGCATTGCTAACAAAACTACCACTGACGGCCTTAAGGCGGGCGGCGCTACGACATCAGCCGGCTTCCACCTGGTGGAGCCAGTGATATAGACACGGTGCGGATCAACCAGTTCAATTTGCGCATTTAACTTACTTAGCTCTGTGAAATAAATTGCCCGATTTTCATAGCTCCAGTCGTGCACTAATGTCCGACCTTTAGCGGCCGTAGCAATCAACCCCAGAAATGGCAGGTTATCCATATTTATACCTGGGAACGGCAGGGCGTGTAGCTTATCTTTAGCTGCCTTAAGTTCAGAATGATACAGTGCGATATCCACCAAACGCGTCTGCCCATTATTAGCAAAATATTCTTCACTCAAATCAAATTTTAGTCCCATTTCCGCCAACGTTGCCAGTTCAATCTCCAAAAATTCAATTGGCGCCCGACGAATAGTGATCTCTGAATCGGTCACAACTGCCGCAGCGATAAAACTCATCGCCTCGATCGGATCTTCGCTTGGGTAGTAATCTATGTTTTTATTTATATGTTTACGTCCTGTGATCTTCAGCGTGGTTGTGCCAATTCCCTCAATTTTCACTCCCAGCTTTTTCAAGAAAAAGCAAACATCTTGCACCATGTAGTTAGGGCTGGCATTGCGAATAATCGTCGTATCTGGAGAAAGCGCCGCCGCCATAATAATATTTTCAGTTACTGTGTCGCCACGCTCCGTTAGAAGAATTGTCCGATCACCAGAATCAGCATTAGTTTTTACATGATAATAATCAGTTTCTGCCGTAACATTCATGCCAAAATGTCTCAAACCACTCAAATGCGGCTCTACTGTGCGCTTACCGAGATTACAGCCACCTGCAAATGGCAATTTAAAATCATCGTACTGATAAAGCAACGGCCCAAGAAACATAATTACCGTACGCGTTCGCTTGGCAGCCTCAATGTCCATATCCTCCAGTCTTAGTCTGGCTGGTGGTACAATCTCCAAATCGTTACCATCCAGCCAACGTGTTTTTACACCAATAGAGTTTAACACCTCGATAATACGATTAACTTCCTCGATTCTTGCCACTTTCCTGAAGGTAGTTTTTCCTTTATTTAGCAAGCTGGCACAAAGCAGCGCCACGGCGGCATTCTTACTTGTTTTAACTCGTATCTCACCAGACAGTTTTTTACCACCATGCACTTTAAAATTCATTTTTCCTGAATGATTAACCGTCACAATATTACTATTAAGCACCTCGCTAATGCGCGCCACCATTTCAATACTAATATTCTGACCCCCGTTTTCAATCCGGTTAATAGCGCTCTGTGACGTACCAATCGCCTCGGCCAGCTGTGTCTGCGTAAGGCCCTGTTTTTGACGATTTTCTGCAATTAAATTGCCAATTTTTTGGAGATACCTATCTTTGATCATGCCTGGATTATATCACTAATGATATATTTAGGCAATGGTATAATAAGAATATTGGAGGTATAGCTATGAAAGATAAGCAAGTTGAGCAACTCATAAAAGCAGAAAAAAATCGACAGACTGATGGGCTGGAGCTAATTCCGAGTGAAAATTACGTCTCACCAGACGTGTTGAAAGCACTGGGCAGCGTCTTCACCAACAAATATTCTGAAGGCTACCCTGGACGACGCTACTACGGCGGACAAGAAAACACCGACCAAATTGAACAGCTGGCGATTGACCGCGCTAAAACGCTATTTAGGGCCGACCACGCCAATGTCCAGCCGCACTCCGGCGCCCAGGCCAACGAGGCGGTGTATTATGCGTGGTGTGAGCCGGGCGACACCATTCTGGCGATGGATTTGGCGCACGGCGGACATCTGACACACGGTGCTCCAGTCACTCGTTCGGCCCGCGAATATAATTTCATCCGCTACGGTATCAAGGATGTCGAGACTGGCGAAATTGACTATGAAGAAATTCGCCGCCTGGCACTAAAACATCGGCCAAAAATCATCTTGGCGGGCTTCTCGGCCTATCCGCGGGAGCTGGATTACGCCAAGTTTTCCGAGATTGGCAACGAAGTTGGTGCTATGTTGATGGCGGATATGAGCCACATCGCTGGATTAATCGTTGGCGACGTGGCTAAAAATCCGTTTGATTATGGCTTTCATGTTATCACCACTACCACACACAAAACCTTACGCGGCCCGCGTGGCGGCTTGATTTTGTCAAAAGGTGTGGTCGGCAATCCTTTGAAGCGACCAGAAAAAACCTTAGAAAACTTGCCAACACTGATTGACCGGGCAGTCTTCCCTGGCACTCAAGGCGGCCCGCACATGCACACCATCGCTGCTAAGGCAGTGGCATTTGGCGAAGCATTACAGCCAGAATTTAAGAATTATGCTCGGCAGATTGTTAAGAATGCAGAAAAGCTAGCAGAAGAGCTACAAAAACGAGGTTTTAAATTGGTTACAGGCGGGACTAGCAACCACCTAATTTTGGCGGATGTTTATAGCAGTTTCGGCATTGATGGTAAAGAGGCAGAAATCGCCATGGATAAGACTGGTCTGACATTAAATGCCAATGCTATACCAAATGACAAATTACCACGATTTCGACCAAGTGGTATTCGCCTGGGAACACCAGCAATTACCACGCGTGGAGCTCAGGAGAATGACATGATAAAAATTGCTGAGTGGCTGAAACTAGCAATTGATCATCGTAATAATGACGAAGAATTAGCCAAGCTTCGACGGGAGGTTAGGGCTTTCTGCCAGAAACTACGTGGTATTTAAACTTAAAAGCTTATAATTAAAACTCCGGTGTAGCACCGGAGTTTTAATCAATATAGCTAACTATTAACAGCCAGTGCCAACTATACGAGTTTCAACGGCATTCTTACTGTAGTCGTAGTACTCAATCTTTGCACCTGTTGGGTCACCACTAGCTGGACACTTTGTGTATTTCACTGTTGTGGTTGGCGTACTTGAACCAAATGTACCAGTACCAAGATCACTAACATTAGTCGAGGCAATGTAGTAAGATTTCTTTGTGTCTGCGCTAGTCAACTTTGCAATATCCTCTGGATACTTGCCCTCTTCAGTATTGTACAATTCAGCCTTCTTAGCAACTGAGTCAACTGTTGATTTAGCAGCTGAAGTCTTTGCCTGGTTTTGCAAACCGTTGTAGGCAACCAAAGAAACAACTGTCAAAATCGCGATGATAACGATAACAATCAAAAGCTCAACGAGCGTAAAACCTTGATTTTTAATATTTTTTGTAGTCACGATAATGTGCCCCCTAAAATTGTGTTAATTTGATTTGTAATTTGATAATACTACAACGTTTTTAAAAGCGCAAGCATTTTTAATAGATATAGCGATTTTGGAGCGGGCGCAAGAACAATGATTCTGTCGGGTTATATCGATTATCCTTTGTCCCGTCGCCAATCTGCCCAGTGTGGTTTAATCCCCAGCAATACGCCCGCTTGTTTGTCATAAGCGCACAGCCGCGGTTTGCTCCAGCTGCTATGTCTACCACTTCCTCTGTCGCTGGCAGACCATCCGTTCCAACATAGACAGGACGCGGCTTTGTGGCGTGATCGACTCCAGAATTATTTACCCCCAACTGCCCCCACTGGTTTGTTCCCCAGCAATACATTTTTCTCTTGCCAGCATCATTCACCAAAGCACAAGAATGAGCAATTCCTACTTCAACTCGCAATGCCGTACCAGGCAAATCCTTAACCTGAACAGGCTTATCAAAACTTTGGTACGAACCACTTCCATAAGAACCAGAGCCAGATTGTCCGCGACCAGACCCTCCCCAACAATACACCTTACCAGAGGCAACTGCGCAAACATGTACGAGGTATGGAATTGCTTCATAACTAGCCCACGTGTAACCATCTTGGGATATATCGGTTACGTTAGAAATGTCAACGACACGAACCGGCTGTCCGTAATTGTATGTACTAGACACTGGGCCACTACCATTTTGACCATAGGTAGCCTGGCCCCAACAATACGCAGTACCGGTGGTGATGATCGCACACATACTATGCGCACGAGAACCACTAGTTGAGAGTTTTTTCGCAGTATATCCAGCAGGCAACCTCCAGGTAGGATCAGTACCTGAAGCCACCTCCACGGGCGTGACAGAACGAGCCGGATTACCAGGGGAGCCAGAGCCTAGCTGACCATAGTCATTCCTTCCCCAACAATAAATTTTACCATCCGCAATCGCACAAGACACATCGCCGCTGCCACCGATTGCTGTCACATTTTTGCCAACAATAGCCCCACCAACCTCCACTGGAACATTGGAATATTCACCAGTACCCGACAGTCCGTTGCCCAATTGCCCATGTTCGTTACCACCCCAACAGTAAACCTTTTTTGCGGTGCCCAGCTGAGTTAGGACACAGTTGTGATACTGCGCGGCAAACATATCGATAATTTTTCCATAAATCATGTCGCCGATTGGACGCACTTTTACTGGCGTCTCAGAGCTGGTAGTTGTACCGTCTCCCAATTGACCCTTGCTATTGTCACCCCAACACCATACATTATTCGACAAAATAGCACAGGTACGCCCTGTCCCACTAACTGTCCGTGTAGCGTCAAGGTCGGCCGGCCAAGTAACAGACTTTTTTACGACCGCCACATAAGTCTTAGGCCCGCCACCTACAACCTCAACTCTACCAGTAGCAGAAATCTGGGCGGTAGCAGCTGATAATGCCGAGCTCTTCGTTGATGCTTCCAGATTGCCAACCTCAAACGTCGTCCGTACTTTACCATTATCAAGTACATAATTATTGCTATGAAATGCCGCTGCTCCCTTACAATTAGTGTTTGGTCGCAAAGGACCGATACCACCAGGAGCCGAACTCCACGATTGCTCCGCATTATTAGCATCCAAACAAGCATTCGCATATGCAGTGCCCGCCTCGCCCGCCTCTTGGGCTAACTTATAATAATATTCTTCTTGAGAATAAATATAGGATTGAGTAACAATTCTTAACGCTCCCGCTAAAACCGCCAAAATGAAAGTACTCATTAGCACGATTAAAACCAGAGAATAGCCGTCTTTTTGTCGAATCATAAGTTATTTATCTTTCGTATGGTTAATGTTTGTGAATCAGAAACATTTTTAGATGGTGACTGCAACTTTAAAGTGACTTTTATACTATCAGCAGCGTCAAGGATTTTTGGATGGCTTTTAGCAACATCATATTGGTGCTGTACCGGCCTGCTGCCTTCATAATATTCGACTTTGAACTCCGATACGCCAGTTGCTAAAATTGAGTCTTGGCGAGTTTTCATAGCACGATCCTTAAACTTATCAGCCTCTGAGTGATTCATGCAGAAATAATTCCCCGCAGCACCAGTGTATACATGACCATAGGTGTCAAGTAAATCGTTATAGACAGTACGTCGATGTAGCTGCCCGTCCACCAAAAAATACACAACTATTTTTTTATACTTTGGCTGCTGACTTTTATTTGCCGCACAATCAAACCGCGGCGTTCTTAGGTAAACAATCTCCCGAGCATCGGAGCCGCGACCAGTAGTAGTGGCATACTGTAATAATATGAGAGCAACTTTCGTCCCATTAACATACGGAGTATTCATATAACTCCACTTGTGAGTTATCCCGGAAATACTCTTATCACTGGCAAATGTGTCATAGCCATCATAGCCACTGGCCTTAAAGCGAACCGCCTGGCGTACATCCATTTCAATTGCGTCCATAGAATTGTGGAGATTGCGATTAATATCAACCATGGCCTTACTGGTGGAAGCGTTTTGATTTGAGGTAATCAGCATTTGGCTAAACACACCCACAACCATAGCAATAATAACCATCACCACCGCTAATTCAGCCAGCGTAAAACCACTTTCCCTAGAATGCCGCGTACGTTGCATGTGTCACCTTTCTTCCACTACCCGAGCCAGAACTTGGCAATCCGTATTCCACTATCGACTCTACTTTAATTGGCATACCCTTAGAATCCTTACAGCCATATGGCGCTGAGGCAACCACCTCTTGTTTAACCACCCCCGGCAGACCATCGACATGACCTGATCTCGTCATAACCTTATATCCTGTACTAGCCGACGCATTACACTTAAACCATGATGGCGGCGAGTCATTGACATAGGCCCGCATATTATCATATGCCAAGTAGCTTGCCCTCGTGTGTTGCACCTCAAAAATAGATATCGTGCTGACTTGGGCCTGCATATTTAAAATAACAATCGAAAAAATACCAATAATGACCAGCGTCACCACTACCTCAATAATGGTAAAACCGTCACTCCCACCCCCTAATCGCGCCATATACTATCCACCTTTTTTTCTATTCCCGTTGAACGCTCTTTGTAGATAATGCTATATTTCACACATGTCGCAGCCACGATGTCAGCTGGTACGCCATGTGTTGGCTTGGTGCAGTCGCCATTATCAATATTTGAGGTTTCATAAAGTAACTCACCCTTATTGCCGCCAGCCCAATCACTGCGATTGCACTTTACCAATTCCTTCTTTAACGAATCGTCGCCAATAATTGACTTAAAATTCTTAAGTAAATCCTTACATGAAGGATATTCATGACCAATGTGATTATCGCTATGGTATTTATAATATCGCTCTAACTTTAATGACAATACCGAAACATTCGCCCGCTGGCGTTCATCTCTAGTTCGGCTTAAAAAACGCTCACCACCAACGAAAGTAATACCTGCCAAAATTGACACAACTACAACAATCACCATCATCTCCATCAGCGTATAGCCGCCCATCCCACGATTCATACTTCATATTGTAGCGCAGATTTGCAAAAAAGCCTATGCTTATTACAAAGAAAGTTCTAACGGTTCTTGCTCGATTTTTATACCAAACTTATCATATACTGTTTGGATGATTTGTCCACGAATTACTGCCAAATCAGCATAGCCTGTAGCTGCATCATTCACCAGCACCAGTGCGTTCTTTTCATACACTCTCATGCCATGACTACGCATCCCCTTAAGACCCGCCTGTTCAATTAACCAACCGGACGGAATCTTATATTTTCCATCAGACATGGCGTAGTTCGGTATGTCAGGATATTCTTCTTGCAAGTTCTCTAATTGCCATTTTTCAATCAAAGCATTCTTAAAGAAAGATCCTGCATTAGGTAACTCAGCTGGGTCTGGCAATTTTTCTGAACGGATATTAAGTACTGCTACCCGAATTACTGATAAATTAACTTCACGAATGTCATTATTGTCAATATATTGCTGCAATGAAGTATAATACGGCGGTTTTGGTTCCGCTTTATATAGACGCAGGGTAATATTCAAAATACAATATCTACCTCTTTGAGCGCCGCGAAAGATACTGTTACGATACGAAAAATTACACTCATCCGCCGTAATGGTTACAATTGAATCAGCATGAGAATCGTAAGCCTCCAGGCTAACTAACGTATCAGCAACCTCCTGGCCATAAGCGCCAATATTCTGCACTGGCGCCGCACCGGCAGTTCCCGGGATTCCCGACATAGCCTCGACTCCTTGCAATCCCATACCGACCGTTCGCTCAACCGCTTCATCCCAAACTTCACCAGCGCCAATCTTGATATCTGTCGTATCGTCATTATCAGCAACAATTTCAAATCCTTTGATTTTATTCAGCAGAACAATCCCCTCAAATACTTCATCGCGCGTAATTACATTGCTACCGCCGCCCAACACAAAAACCGGTAAGCCTTCTCTCCGAGCATCCCGATATAAAGATACTACATCATCAGCAGAATCTGCCGCCGCCATATAGCGCGTTTCACCACCCAGTTTCATTGTTGTATATTGCTTCAGTGATATATTTGTCATGATATCCATAGATATAGTATAACATTTTGCTCAATAGTCATCTATGCTATAATACCTCTGTACGCACCCGTAGCTCAGCGGATTAGAGTACTTGGCTTCGAACCAAGGGGTCGCAAGTTCGAATCTTGCCGGGTGTACCATTTTATTGCATTAACAAGACACACGCCCCGTTAGCTCAACTGGATAGAGCGTTGGTTTCCGGTACCAAAGGTTGCAGGTTCGATTCCTGTGCGGGGTACCAGATTAGCCCGTTATTGTGACGGGTTTTAATTATAGCCGCTGCTTGCTTTTATGCTAAATAGTGATATAGTTAGACATATCATGGAGATTAACGAACAAAGACCTGTTAATGACTTCCCTGGCGTAATGGAAGCCGTCCTAAAAGCAATACGCAAGAAAGAGTTCGGACGAGCGGCTATATTAGCCTCCCTGGCTCACAATCTGGCGCCAAACTTATCTGAACAAGCCCGTGCTGACCGTGATTTAAGTGCCGCCTACCGCCATCAAGGCGACTACGATGAATCTGAAAAATGGGCCACCGAAGCGGTAGTTCAGCATGAAGCTTTGGTCGAAGAAGATAAGAATCGTAGCACACTCCGCGAACTGGGGGCGAGCATCGCAACACTCGGAACCCTGCAGCTGCAGCGTATCGCAACAGACCCTTCTTATGATAATCAGGAAAACTCTCAACGAGCAGCAAAAAATCTAAGCAAAGGTCTGCGCTATATTGAAGAGTCTCGCAAGCATGCTACCGATAAGGACCGCAAGATTGACCAATATGATATTAACTTTACTGCTCGCACCAGCTTCGCTGAAGCGCTGGCTGGCAATACAAAGAGAAGCTTAGCACTTGGAGCCAGAGCTGTATGGCTGGCATTCTGGTCTGAATCACCAAAGATTGATACTTCAAATCCGAAGCTGTCCATTACAGAACGCTTCAAAGCTAAGGCTCGCGCGTCTGTAAGAGGTGTTGGCACGGCAGCTGTGGCAGCCGTGGCACCATTCAATAGAGAGTTCGCTAAATCTATTGTTAAGAAACTTAACTAGCTACTTGGCGGGATGACTGGAGTTTGAGGAGTTCGACTGCTCAGAATTTGACGAATTTGTTCAGTAGTGATAATCGTAGTTGATCCAGGTGCAACGGTACCAGCTAGCATCTGTTTAGCGACAGTATTCTCAACTGCTCGCTGGACAACGCGGCGCATCGGACGAGCGCCCAGACGCGGATCATAGCCAGCTTCAACCAACAACTTCTTACCCTCCTCTTCAACTGCAACTTGAATTTTTTGCGGTGCCAAAGTTTTATTAACGCCAGCCAAAATCAAATCGACAACCTGCAACAATTCCTCCTTGCCCAGCGGCCGGAACAAAACAATTTCATCAAAACGGTTCAAAAACTCTGGTCGGAATAAGTTAGCGTTTATTAACTCATCAATAAACGTTTGCTCAAATTGCTCCAGCTGATAACCGCGCTCGATATATTCACGAATTCTATCCGCTCCAGCATTCGACGTAGCAATGACAATTGTATCGCGAAAACTAATTTCTCGGTTATTTTCATCGCGTAGGATGCCTTCGTCCAGCAGCTGCAGCAGCGTTGTTAAAACTTGCGGATGAGCCTTCTCAATTTCATCCAGCAGCACGACTGAAAACGGCCGCTTCTGAACCTGGGCAGTCAAACTGCCTGGATCATGCGCGCCATCAGCAATCAGCCGCGCTACGTCATCTGGGCGGACAAATTCGTTAAGATCCAACCGAATCATGCTGCCCTCGCCGCCAAAATAAACATCCGCCAGCGCTTTGGATAATTCAGTTTTACCAACGCCAGTCGGGCCAAGGAATAGAAAGACGCCAATCGGCCGATTTTGGTTTCTAACGCCAGTACGAGCGCGACGAATAGCATCGGAAACAACCGTCACCGCCCGCGACTGATTAATCATCCGCTGATGAATCAACGTTTCCAAATTAAGCAATTTCTCACGCTCGTCGCCGGTATTCGCTGTGGATATTTTTATACCCAAGGTTTTTTCAATTGCATCGTCCACCGATTGCGCTGTCACAAGACCGCCCCTAGCATAACTCGCTGCCGCCTCTAAAATTTTCAGCGCTTTGCCTGGCATTGCCAAATCTTGAACGTAGCGATCACCGACCCGATAAGCCTCAGCCAAAGCTTGATACATATAAGTCACTTTATGCTGGGCTTCAAATATCACTAATTGGTCACGCATAATTTTCATAGTCTCTGCTTCGGTTGATGGCTGGATGGCAATGGTGTTCAAAGCGTGTGCTAATTGCGGCTTCATTTGAGAAATCTGTAAAAACCGCTGGTCGTCCATCGTTAAAATCATCCGAAGATTGCCCGCCTCCAAAATTGGCAGCAACACATTACTTAAGTCAACCGAGCCAACCCCTTCTTCAAAGAACAATTGCGCGTTATCCAAACATAAAATCACATTCTTTGATAAAAAGGCTTCATTCAGGATCATAGTGACCAGATTCTCCAACTCACCACGCCCCGCCGCTACACTAATTAATGACGATGCATCAAGCATAAAAACCTGCTGATAAAGAAGCGATCTAGGCACACCCTGATGACCATCAATCAACATCTCCGCAAACGCCGATACCACAGTACTTTTTCCTGCGCCATCCGCACCAACCAGCGTAATATTTTGTCGCCCGCCCGAACCAAATATTTTTAACATTTGTCCCAGTGCTTCTTCATGTGCTGCTAACTTGGTCGCCATCGCACCGCCAGACACCCGAACGCTAATATTCTGCGCAAATCGACTCAGCAGCGGCGTATACCCAAATGACCAATCTCTAGCAATACCGCCCGTTCGCAGCGGCTTTTTTTTGTATTGCTCAATCAACGATTTTATTCGCTCATACCACCGAATCGCTTCTTTAATATCATTAAAATCAATTTTCATATTTGCCAGTAAAGCATCATGCTGAGGCAACTGCTTCACTATTGCTGCCGCCAAAACTGCGCTGGTGATCTTTGGACTTTTGGTATCCTGCCAAATCTCAATAGACTCCTGCCAAATTTGCTCGGTTCGATCTGGATCATCAATAGAAATATTATGTAAGAAGTTTGGAGTTAGACCTAAGCGCACTGCTAAGAATTGTCCTGCTCGAGTACCAGTAATTGCCTCTGCAATATCCGTCGGCGTTGGTCGGCGCGGCAGCTTCCCCAAAACGTCAGCCGCCATCACATCATCAATTGTCTGCGGATTTCGACTAATTTCCGCAGTCTTAAGATCCTCCTGCCACCAAATTGATATCATAACCATCGGGCCACTAAGACCCAACAACAGCCAGCCAACCGCTCCATGCTCAATTAGCGCCCATACACCCAATATCGTTAATGCAATGGCAGCCACTACCGTCACCACATGCCAAGCGTTACCGAATTTTACTGAGAACCGAGCCTTTTGCGCCCGCAAGCTGCTATAGTTAAACTTCGGCTGAACGTTCATAATGAAACCCCCATCTGCCACAACACGATGCTGATAATCGGAAATATCGGCAGCGTTAGCCATAGAAGTACCCCCAGAACCATCCACAAAAATCTTAATACTATCATTAAAATTCCGACAATTATCACACCAGAACGCACCACAGTACCGACCGCCCGCGAGAATAATTTATCGAAAAAGGCGGATAATTGCACCGATATAGCCCCGCCGACTGGTGCGGCTGAAATTTGTCGAAATGGGTTAAAAAGTGTCTGCAATAACAATCCAACTGAGAAAAAATCCGCCGTCCTTAAGACGCCCAGAAAACTTTGTCGAATGTAGCGCAGCAACCCATCACCATACCACCACTGAAAGATTCCCACCAAAAACATATTGATATTGTAGCATATTAGCCTGACAGAGTATAATGGACACTATGGCAAGACAAATGATTAGTACTATTATTGGCAAGAGTGTCAAGAAAGTTGCGAAATTACGCGGCGGCGGCTCAGCCCTGCCGGGCTTGGTGATTGAAAAAATTGACCCAAAGTATATTCAACGGACATTGAGAAATTTACCACAGGGCGTGGTGATTATTAGCGGCACGAATGGAAAAACAACGACAACAAAAATTGTCGTGGAATTGCTCGAGTCTGTGGGCCTGAAAGTCTTTACGAATCGGACTGGCAGCAATTTCTCTCGTGGTGTCGCGGCGGCACTACTGGATGAGGTTAATCTTCGTGGTAAACTGGAGGCTGATATTGCAGTCTTGGAGCTCGACGAGGCTTGGGCGGTGAAATTTGTACAAATGGTTCGTCCACGATTCTCGCTGCTACTAAACGTGATGCGCGACCAGCTAGACCGATTTGGAGAAATTGATAATACAGCATCGCTGCTCCAAAAAATAGCCGAAGCGACTACCGATACGGTTGTTCTTAACCGTGATGATCCACGAATTTTCAATATCAGTAAGCATATTCAAGCAAAAAAAGCATTCTTTGGTACAACTAGCAAATTGCTACAGCTAATGCCAACCGATGATAATTTAAAATATGGCAACGCTACCGCTAATAAAGATACCTCCGCCGATGTGCTCTTGACAAAAATCGATACCCAGCAAGCAACTTTGCAAATTGACAACAGAAAGGTTGATGTCGACCTACAGTTGACAGGTGTTTATAATCTACTTAACGCAGCGGCAGCCGTAGCTTTAGTTCGACAAATCACTGGCCCAGAAGTTACCAGCACAATTTTAGCGGCACTTGAAAATATCAAGCCAGCCTTTGGTCGAGGTGAAACTATTTTCCTAGACGACACGCCAATTGAACTTATATTAGTAAAAAATCCGAGCGGATTCCGACTGGCCCTTTTGTCATTCGCTAAAGGTGGTACAGCTACAATGATTGCTGTTAATGATAATTATGCTGACGGGCGTGATGTCAGTTGGTTTTGGGATGTTGATTTTTCTTCCCTAAAAAACGTCGCAATGATTAGCGGAACACGAGCATATGACATGGCGTTACGCCTACAATATGATGAGGTCTCAATTGAAGAAGTCGACACTAATATTCCAAAAGCACTGGATAATTTCATTAATAAACACAACGATGAACCAAAACAGATATTCTGTAGTTATACCGCTATGACTACAATTCGGCGCTTACTTAGTGAAAAAACTGATGTGGAGGAAATATAATGACCAAGATAAAAATTGCCCAACTTTATCCACGAGATATGAGTTTATATGGCGACTGGGGCAACACACTGACTCTCAAAAAGCGACTAGAATGGCGTGGCTTTACGGTGGAGATTATTGATCATAATCCAGGAGATAAGACTAATTTTTCTGACATTGATATCTTTACTGGTGGAGGTGGACAAGATTCTGGGCAGACGATTATCCAAAACGACCTACTAAAACGAGCAGACGAGCTCAAGCAACTAGCAACAAGCGGCATACCGATGTTGATGATTTGCGGAATGTACCAACTATTCGGTCGGTTTTTCCGTACACTCAAAGGCGAAGAAATTATCGGCGCAAATATTTTACCAATTGAGACAATTGCTGGTAATGAGCGAATGATTGGCAATATTGTTATCAAAAGTCATGAATTTGGCGAGATTGTTGGATATGAGAATCACAGTGGCCAAACCTTTTTGGATAAAGAAACCAAACCGCTCGGTGACGTAATAAAAGGTGCAGGCAACAATATGAGCGACCCTTATGAGGGAGTGCGCTATCATAATATTATCGCCACCTATCTTCACGGACCAATTCTGCCAAAGAATCCGCAAATTGCTGATTTTCTAATCAATGAAGCTTTAAAGCGGCGCGGAATTGATATAAATCAAGTGAAAAAAATTGACGATAATTTCGCACGCCAAGCACGAGATATATCCTTAAGATTGCCCCGATAATATAATGAAAAGCATAGACAAACAACTTATTAAACCCAACTTATTTTTTCATAGAATACCCAGCTGGGTTTGGCTAATTCCAATTTTACTTTTAGCTACCCACGTTCGCCTGCTATATTTAACGAAGGCTGATATTTGGCACGATGAAGGCTATACTGCTGCAATCATTCAGCAACCACTTCATGACATTGTCACCATCACCACCACCGACGTTCATCCGCCATTATATTACGTTATTATGCACGTCTGGCAATTAGTGTTTGGTGTTTCTGCCGTTTCACTCAGAGGGTTTAGCGTGGTTTGTGGTGTTGCAACAATTACTCTGTTGTTTTTTCTACTACAAAAACTCTTCTCAAAAAGAATTGCAATATTCGGGTCGTTTTTAGCAGCGCTAGGACCATTCCTAATTCGCTATAGCGATGAAGCCCGAATGTACGCATTGGCAGCATTATTAGCTGTAGCGGCAACGTATGTATTTGTTGTAGCGATTGAGAAAAAGAATCAAAAATACTGGTGGTTTCTCTACGGTGCATTGATAGCAGCCGGCTTTTATACGCAGTATTTTTTGGCATTGCTACTACCGGCACATTTTGTATATTTATGGTTAAAACTTGGTGGAACCCGGATGGCGATAATGCAAATTGCTAAGAGTAAAAATATCTGGATAGCTGGAGGGTTTTGCTTTTTACTATTTTTGCCATGGCTACCCGTTATGGTTTCTCAAACCAGTCGAGTAAGCGGCGGGTTTTGGATTCCGGAGGTCACCAAGCTTACCATACCAATAACCTTATCAATGTTCTTAACATACGACGAGAGACTAGTTCAATATTTTGGCTTACTATTACTACCGATGATGGTCTTTATATCATTCATATTGGCTAGAAAATTTCATAAACACCAAGCAGCAATTTGGCTGCTGACAACCTGGGCATTCTTGCCAATGGTTATCGTCTATCTCCTCAGTCAAGGACGACCGATTTACCTAGACCGTTATTTTACTTACTCAGCACCAGCTTTTTATAGTTTACTAGCGGTTTACGTGGGGCTTATTTTCTCTAGCGGCTTCTCTAATAAAGAATGGTGGAAACTTGGCACTTCAATTATTCTTATTTTATCCATCGGACATTATATGTGGCAGATCGGCAATAAAAATATTACAGAAGCGTCCTGGAATAACACCAATACCGCCATGAGTTATATAAATAAAAACATCAAAGGCAGCGATACAATTATTTCTGGTGAAATCTACACCTATTTTCATACCTCATACTATAACCTCTCTGGTAAGGAAATTATTTTACTAAAACCGGCAGAGGAGTTGGATTGGGTTGGCGAATGGGGTCTAATCAAAAAGCTTAATACTCCAGAAATAACTTCATTAAATACAATAAAAAGCCCGCGAGTTTGGTTAATTCTACGCACAAAAACTTATGATGAGTATAAGAAGCAAGTGCCGTCACATTGGCAATTACAACAGGAATATCACGAGGGTGATTTGATTATTGGGCTATACAAGAATAAAAAATAACCGACAGGTTCGTCAGTTATTTTCAATACTTCGAATGATCATTAAGTTGGTCGGGGTGAAAGGACTCGAACCTTCGACCTCACGGTCCCAAACCGCGCGCGCTAGCCAACTGCGCCACACCCCGAAAGATGACACTATCATCCGTCTTTCATTATCCTATCATATATCATGAAATAAGTACATAATAAACTAGCAACTTCAGCCTAGATCAATCTTGAAATTATAATGACACCGCACTTGTCATCACGATATTAGGCAATCAAACATCACCTGGCATCCAGAACATGGCAGCAAGTTAGTAGATTGGAGTTGGTCTAGACCGGGCGAGCCGGGCAGCGATATTACGAGCCTGTTGATTGATTTACATAAAAGCGGCCACGATATTTCACCGTATCGTGACATGATTAACGTAAACCACTGCCTAAAGCTCATCGGCTTTTGGTTAAATCACGCCACTTGGCCATATCGCGGTGAGAACACGGTTAGATTTCAACAATTCTTATCATCACTGAGCGCCTATGAAATTCTACGCGGCTAGCTACGCGTTCACTTTATCAATTTCAACTGAGCGAACTTCCTTATGAACTGGCATCGGCTGACCTGACTCAAATTTATAAACTAGTAGCTGGCCAAACGGCATTTCCACATGTGCCATATCTGCTTCTGGTACGCGGTCGAGGCGCTTCATCAGCGCGCGGATAGAATTACCATGCGCCACCAATAGAATGTTCTCACCTGCCTGTAGTTTCGGTAAAATCTCTCGCTCAAAGTATGGCACGACCCGCGCATAGACGTCTTTAAGCGTTTCGCCGCCCGGCACCGGATAATCCCAACCGCGCCGGATGCCATTGAACGCCTCCTCGCCAATCTCAGCCTTAACTTCCCATTTATTTTTACCGGTCAAATCACCATAATCACGCTCGTTTAGTTCGGCCGCCCGTGTCGTCGGTAGACCGCCCATACCGCGCCCCTCAAGCAGCGCATCCAACGTTTGGTGCGTCCGCTGCAGCGCCGACGTATACGCCTCATCAAGCTTGATATCCTTCAGTAGTGCGCCCAGTCGCACCGTGTCAGCTCGCCCCTTTTCCGTAAGCCCCACGTCAGTCCAGCCCGTCCACTTGCCAAGCAGATTCCATTCACTCTCGCCGTGTCGACTAATAACTAATGTTCCCATTATTTTCCTCCAAACATTGGTGCAAAAAACTCTATTTGCTCATTTTTCGCACCATTTACATCAATTATTTTCGTATTTACGTAACCGAATTTATCAGCTGCCCAAGTACGAATCGCCCACAATAACGACGCGTCGTCAGAGTCAACTTCACTCTTAGAAATAAGTTTACTAGACACAATTTCTGACTCTTGCAACTTTATTTTAGACAAGACACTGTCCTCCAATTGCGTAAAAAATACAAACTGATACGTTAAAAACTCATCTGAATGGCGCGACGCGACCATGGCAAGTCGTAAATCTTTGGGCTCAATTCGAATTCCCACTTCTTCCTCAACTTCGCGCACTGCCACTTTCAAGGGAGATTCTCCGGGATCAACAATTCCGCCAGGCAGCGACCAGTGGTCTTTGTAGTCTGATTTGACGATTAATAATTCGCCCTGTTCGTTTTCTATCAATACTGCCGCACTGGAAAAACGCCTATCTAAACTAGCCAACCAAGTTCGCCGCTGCTCGTCAGTAAATTTCATTATTTTGCAAATTCAATTGCTCGCGTTTCGCGAATAACATTAACCTTAATCGTGCCAGGATATTGCATAGTCGACTCAATCTTCGTAGCAATGTCTCGCGCTAATTTAATTGCCGATAAATCATCAATTGTTTGCGGCTTAACAATCACCCGAATTTCACGGCCAGCCGATATTGCATATGCCTTATCAATTCCCTCAAAGCTGGTCGCCACATTCTCCAAATCGCGCATTCGTTCAGCAAAGTTCTCAGCTGAAACATTACGCGCACCTGGACGCGCCGCCGAAGCTGCATCACAAACCCGCACAATAATCGCTTCTGGCGTAGTTGCCTCGATGTCATCATGATGAGCCTCAATTGCATGTACAATTCTCTCGTCCATGCCGTATTTACGTGCCAATTCCGCACCAATATGATGATGCTTGCCCTCAATTTTATGAGTCACTGCCTTACCAACGTCATGTAATAGTGTAGCAATTTTTGTAATACGCACATCAGCGCCAATTTCCTCAGCAATCATACCAGCAATTTGCGCCATCTCCGTCGAGTGTTTCAAAACGTTCTGACCAAAGCTAGTACGGAATTTCAACTCGCCGAGCATTCGCAGCATTTCCTTTGGAATGCCGACCACGCCGACTTCGCGCGCTGCATCCTCGCCAGCCTGCTTGACTTCTTTATCAATCTGTTTTTTTGCCTTAGCGACCACTTCCTCGATACGTGCTGGATGGATACGACCGTCTTTCATCAGCATTTCCAAGCTTAGGCGAGCAACCTGCCGACGAATCGGATCAAAGCTCGACAACACAATCATACCCGGCGTGTCATCCACTAAAATATCAACACCAGTTTCACGCTGCAATGCCTGAATATTGCGGCCTTCTTTACCAATAATCCGGCCCTTCATCTCGTCGTCAGTCAGCTTAACCGCAGTAACTGTACGTTCGGCTGTCACTTCACTACTCATCCGTTCCATGGCGGTAACTAGAATCATCTGCGCCCGCTCTTCAGCATCATCCATTGCGTCATGCTGTAATTTTGACACTAGACCCGCTAAATCTTGTTTAATATCACGCTCAGTCATCTGCATGAGTTTATCAGCAGCATCTTTCTTTTTTAGCCCAGCAATTTTTTCAAGTTTTTCCTGCTGACGCGTACGGATATCACGAATCTCATTTTTAAGGCTATCGACCTCATCCTCATGAGCGCGCAGCTTCTCCGCCCGACGATCCAATTCCTCTAGTTTATTGTCAAGCGTCTTTTCTCGGTCAGCCAAGCGATTCTCGGTTTTTTGCCATTCGCGTCGGCGTTCGTTCTCGATTTTCAGCGCCTCGTCTTTGGCTTTCAAAACGATATCACTAGCCCTCGTCTTAGCATCCGCCAAATCACGCTCAATCTGATTTTTACCATTAATTTGACGAGTTCGCTGATAACCCATGAAACCACCAACACCGGCACCAGCTCCAATGGCAGCGGCGATAATTATCTCTATCATTGTCATTCCTTTCCGACCGACTGCCCCGGAGTATTCGCCTCAAGGAAATATATCAACAGCCAATCAACTTCAAACTATCTAATCCGGCGAGTCAAAACTTACAAACCGCCGTAATTTAATTATACACGGTTTTAGAAGTTTTCGCACGGAAAGTTGGCAGAAAAATCACCGAACGGCTACTTACTTTTTACGAAAAATATGAGACCGACAATAACAAACAGCACCCAAATCATAGAAGTAAAGAAATAATCAATCACCCAGAGCACAGTAGCCTGAAGCAAATTTCCCTCTATGCCGTTATAACCGCCAAATATGGTCACAATTATTTTAGTTGCGTAAAGCGCCACTGGTATAGTCATGAGCATGATGCCAATTCTGCGAAAACTTTTTGATCGCTCTATTATCTCTTCATTGGCAACTTTATTTTTTGAAGCCTCGTCATATATCCAGAATAATTTATCTTTTCTTCTCAATAGGAACCACAAATATAGTGAGCCTATCACAGACACAATAAATAAAGGCTTGGACGCTAGCATCCTAATAGAATGTATCTCACTTATAAAAACGCACGCTATATTTGAATCATCGCCATGTATGCAACTTCCATTGCCGCGATAAAGCATCGCTAGTATTGTCGACAATAAAATAAGCAACAGCGGCGCGATTACCATATATATTGCAACAATTCTTTGACTATAATGATCAACACGGCGAGCTTCCTTGAGAAGAAGCATACTTTGTAATGCAATATTAGCCCCAAATAAAATTACTACGATACCTACGGCCTCCCCACCGCCGCCAGAAGCACGGCTAAAACCTATAGCAAGCAGCGTCCTTATAATTACAAGAATCGCATACACAATTATCCCCAAACTACCAACAAAAATAGCCGCTTCCGCCGCGCTGTTTGGCTGAGGCATATCGACTTTCGCGGCTTTTGCGATCTTCTTCCTACGTTTTATCGGTTGTTTTGGTTTTATGGCGCGCTCTGTCATGCTGCAAATTATAGCATAAGTATGATCATTTTCGCGGCGCGGTAATATGAGCGGTAGTGCCATACTCTGGCATAACGATTTTCTCACTCTCACCAGCGCGCAGCTTGCCAAGAGCCATCTCCCGCCAATCTTCGCCCATTGCGCCGACAATTGGTATATTCAGGCTATCCGCCAGGGTATTGGCAACCGTCAGTCCAATCCTCAATCCAGTAAAACTGCCCGGCCCTTTCATTACGCCGATACCGCTGATATCGCGTAAATCGCCGGTTTTTTCTTCCAAAAACTTCAATAAACCGCGCGCCAATGTTCGCCCCGCTTGCCACTCAAAATCCTGCCGAGCCTCATCATCAACCACCGTCAAAAAACAAGTTGCCGTCGAGGTATCTAATAAAATTATCACGCCAAATTCTCCTTTACCTTCTGCCAAAGTTCAGTTGACTTTTTACCGCCGGGATGAAATTCCACTAGCCGCTCTTCCTCGCTAATTGTTGTAATTTTTACTAACAAGCGATCTTTCGGCAAATCATCATCAACCGCGCCCGCCCACTCAACTACTACCACCGAATCATCGTCCATAGCTTCGCGAATCTCATCGCCCATAATACCTGCCTCGCTCAAACGATAAAAATCATAGTGCGCCAAACGCAGCCCTTTTGGCGAATCATAAACGCGTGAAATCGTGAAAGTCGGACTTTGTACCGGCTCGTTAATCCCTAGCGCCCGAGCAATACCCTTGGTCAACGTGGTTTTTCCCGCACCGATATCGCCGACCAATTCCAAAACTTCACCGCCAGAAAGCGACCGGCCAATTGCCTCGCCCAGCTGCTTCATTCTTGCTTCGTTATCAATTATCACACTTTGTATTATACTATGCTAGCTTTTTTTTAGCGACAATAGTACAATAACCATAAGTATTATGCGCGTTTCAGACGAAACAATTGAGAAGATTCTGAAACAGGGTGGGGTTGTCGATGAACCGCAGCTTGCTGATTTGAAAGTGATTGCTGAACGATCAAAACAAACGTTACAAGAAACTGCCATTGAGCAAAAAGCCATTTCTGAAGAGGATTTAACGAAGCTAATCAGCGATTATATTGGCGTGCCTTTTGCGAAGATTGACCCAAAAGATATTCCCGATGAAATCTTAAAGAGAATTCCTGAGCATATTGCCAGACAATATAACGTTGTACTATTTGAAAAGAACGAAGACGAAAGCCTGTCGCTGGCGATGGAAGACCCAGATGATGTACAGGCACTGAACTTTATTCAGAAAGAAATTGGCTACAACACTAAGGTTTTTCTGGCGACAAGAAGCAATATCTTGGACTGTTTAGAGAATTACCGTGGTAATATTGATGCCGAGCTAGATGAGGTTATTGCAGTTCAGAAAGACGCTTCTGCCGAAGATCAAAACGTTAGCCAAGATGATTTTGCGGAAAATTCACCGATTGCCCAGACGGTTAATTTGTTACTGGAATACGCCATCAAATCCAATGCATCTGACATTCATATCGAGCCGCGCGAGGATTACGTCCAAGTCCGCTACCGTATCGACGGCGTATTAAAAGAAGTCAACAAGCTGCCGCGCAATGTTCACGGCGCATTGGTTAGCCGTATTAAAATTTTATCAAATCTGAAGATTGACGAACGCCGCGTGCCGCAAGACGGACGCTTTAAGATAAAAGTTTCCGGCAAACAATACGCGCTGCGCGTCTCGACCTTGCCAATTGCTGACGGCGAAAAGGTGGTGATGCGTATTTTGGACGAGTCAAACCAGGCAATTTCGCTCGATAAACTTGGCTACTGGGGGTTGTCACTAGCTACCGTAAAAGACGCCATGGCGCAGCCAAACGGTATGATTTTAGTGACTGGGCCGACTGGTTCGGGAAAGTCAACCAGCTTGTTTAGCGTACTGTCGGAACTTAATACGCCAGACGTTAATATTTCAACGATTGAAGACCCAGTCGAGTATAAAATCCCTGGCGTCAACCAAACCCAGACTAACGCCAAAGCTGGCATGACCTTTGCCTCGGGTTTGCGTGCATTGCTTCGCCAGGACCCGAACATTATCATGGTTGGCGAGATTCGCGACGGCGAGACTGCCAACCTGGGCGTGCAGGCAGCGCTGACTGGACACTTGGTGTTTTCCACCCTCCACACCAACAATGCAGCGACCTGTTTGCCGCGTTTATTGGATATGGGAATTGAACCGTTCTTGATCGCTTCGACGGTTAAGGCGGTGATTGGACAGCGCTTGGTGCGGCGATTGTGTATGAATTGCCGACAGGAATATACACCAAATCAAGAAGAGATAAAATACGTTGCTGAGATGTTTAATATAAATACCGAGTCAATTAAAAAAATCCACAATCTCGAGCAGCAAGCCTTTGATGATAAAATTGGCGGAGATACACCGATGGGTTCAACCGAGATCACTATCGAGCATCTATGGCGGCCAAATCCCGACGGCTGCGATGAATGTGGACATAACGGGTTTAAGGGTCGTGTTGGCATTTATGAAGTTCTGGGTATTTCTATTCCGATTCAAAAAATGATTACCGCCAACGCCACCAGTAACGACATCCAAGATCAAGCAATTTCCGAAGGCATGGTAACCATGCAGATGGATGGATTAATTAAATCTCTACGCGGTATCACTACCGTTGAGGAAGTATTGAGGGCAACGAGGGAGTAATAAAATGCCAGTTTTTGAGTATCTACTTGTCAATAAAAAGAAAGAGACCGTCGCTTCGACAATTGAGGCGACTGATAAATTGTCTGCTGTCAATAGCTTAAAATCGCACGGACAATTGATAAAAATTGAAGAAAAAAATGCCAAAAAAGAACTTAGCTTTTCATTTAGTAAGAAAAAGAAAGGCGCTAAAACTGATGAGTTGGTGATGTTTACTCGCCAATTAAGTGCCATGGTCTCAGCCGGCGTACCTATTCTCCGCTCACTGAACTCAATGTCCAAACACGCTGAAAGTGCTGGTTTCCGAGAGACGATTAATTCCGTCATAAGAGATATTGAAGGCGGCATGTCGTTTGCCGATGCCCTGGGAAAACATCCTGAAACTTTCAATGACATCTATGTCAATATGGTTGCTGCTGGTGAAACTGGTGGTATTTTAGACGATATTCTAAAGAGGCTGGCTCTACAACAAGAAAAAAATTCATCCATGAAAAAGAAAATTAAAGGCGCTATGACTTAACCTATTGTGCTACTGGTAATTACCGTTATCGCCTTTTTTATCCTCATGACTTTCATTATTCCAGTCATTGGTAAAACCATCAAAGATATGGGTGGACCGGACGCCAAATTACCATTACTAACCGAAATTATGCTCGGCATTAGTGACTTTATGGTGTCGTTTTGGTATTTAATTGTGCCAGCATTCATCGGTGGCATCTGGGCGCTAATTCGCTATATTAAAACCCCAAAGGGGCGTATTAAATTCCACCATGTCATTATTAAAGTACCTGCCGTTGGAGCAATTGTGAGAAAAGTGGCAATTGCTCGCTTTACACGAACTTTCTCTGCTCTCATCGGTGCGGGCGTGGCGGTGCTCGAGGCTCTAGACGTAACCTCCCGTGCAGTCGGTAATGTTGTTTACGAAGACTCCCTGAGAGACGCCACTAAACGCGTTCAAAACGGTGAAGTTTTATCAAGAATTATCGCCGAGCGCGACGATCTATATCCGCCAATTGTTGCCCAGATGTTATCAGTTGGTGAAGAAACTGGTCAAACTGACAAAGTGCTTATTAAGGTCGCTGATTTTTATGAAGAAGAAGTTGATACCGCAATTGATGGCGTCAGCTCTATTATTGAACCAGTGATGATCGTAGCAATGGGTGGCGTGATTGCTCTGGTGGCAGTCAGTGTGATGGGTCCAATTACCAGTATGGCGGGTCAAGTTAAGGGGTAGTTTTTCAAAAAAGCTTATGTTATAATACTCGTATATAGGTGGGAAAATAAAAGTGTCAAGTATATTTTATAGAAAGAAACCAATTGTCGGACTAGAAATTAGCCGAACTAGCATTAAAATTATGTCGATTGATAAAAATCGAATGCTGGTTCATGGTTACGGTTCAGTTAACCTCGATTCTCAAAAAAACGACAGCGATTCTGGCGACAACACCGAGTATTTGGCTCGTAACATAAAAGACTTATTGCAGAAAAATATCATTGGACAGATTGATAGTAATCGCGTATCACTTGGTATCCCAACTAACCGAACTTTTTCCCGCACATTCACACTGCCAATAAAAGAGGAAAGTAACGTGCGCAGCGCGGTGAATCTGGAAGCCGAACAATACATCCCAGCTCCGCTAGATTCACTCTATATGGATTATCGGATTATCAATCGCACAAAAGATGAATTAACCGTGCTAATGTGTGCTGCTCCGAAAAAAATGATTGACAATATGCTGAGTGCTGCCCAACAGTGCGGACTGGAAGTAGCAATCATCGAACCAAATATCAGCGCAATTGCTAGGCTATTGAAACGAACAGAAGAAGGAATGCTACCGACAATTATTGTTGACATCGGGACATCAGCGACAGATATTGCAATCCTGGACTCTGATATTCGCGTGACAGGAGGCTTGAACGTCGGCGGTTACACCTTAACCTTAAGTCTAGCGAAAAAGATGAACGTGCCAATTGAAACCGCCCATCAATTTAAGGTGCTAAACGGACTTAATCCTGGACCGAGGCAAGCACGAATTTCTGGCGCCCTGCAGCCAAGCCTACAAAAAATGACCAATGAAGTTAAGCGTGTTATGCGATATTATACTGATCGTTTTCCAAATGATAGAAAAATTGAGCAGGTTCTAATCGTTGGTGGCGGAGGAAACTTACCGGGAATTGGAGAATTTTTCACTAACGAATTATTGATGCCAGCGCGCGTAGCAAGCCCATGGCAGATCCTGAACTTTGGCAATCTTGAACAGCCGCCTAAGCAACTGCGCTCTCAATTGTCACCCGTTGCAGGACTAGCACTCATCAAACAGGAGGATATCTATGATTAATCTTCTGCCTCCTCAGGAAAAAAAGCAAATCAGCGCTGGACGCGTTAACGTAATTCTCAGGCGATACTGCGTGGTGTCGTTAATGTTTGCTGGACTGTTATTTTTAACAATTGGCGGTTTTTATCTATTCTTAGAGAGTAGCCGATCGGCCGCTCAAAACAAAATTAATGAAGGAAATGAAAAACTTGCTCAATACCAGTCAGTACAAAAAGATGTTAACGATTTCACCAAGGATTTAAACGCTGCTAAATCTATAATCAGCGGTGAGGCCCACTACTCATCAATTATCCCTAAAATCGCCCAGCGCGTACCGTCTGGGATGGTGTTAGAGTCACTAACCTTAGACACATCAGCCCTAGACAAGCCACTATCCCTGGTGGCACTCGGAAAAAACAAGGGCGACGCCATTCGATTAAAGACAAGCCTAGAAGAGTCGGAAATATTTAAAGATGTCCACCTAGAAAGTATCGTGTATAGTGATGGCAAATCAGATAAAAAATCTAATGATTACCCAATTACCATTACTATCAGTGTCACACCAAAACCGGAGGTCTTAAAGAGATGAAAAAAACACTAAATGCCAGCATTGCGCGTATCATCATGGCGCTACTACTTCTAGTTATTCTGGCAGCAATGGTTGGTTCAGTAATTGTTGCCTACTCATTCCTCAGTAAAACCTCAGATGATGTCGGTAAATTGCAAACTGAGGCGATAGCCATTGAATCAAAGATCCAGAATCTACTTGCTCTAAAGTCCCAACTGGATAAAAATTCTGAGATTGCAAAAAAAGCTAAAAATATTGTCTCTGAATCAAAGATGTACCAATATCAGAATCAAATTGTTCAAGACTTGTCAACCTATGCTGATCGTGCAGGCATACCAATTCGCTCATTCACCTTCCAAACCGAATCAACCGCCGCCAAGTCAACGACCTCCACTAGCAAAAAACCAACCGGCGTGACTCCAGCTGGTGTGAAAAGTACCTTCGTATCAATCCAATTGGGCGAAAATATTGATTACGTCCGATTCCTACACTTCCTTGACCTGATTGAAAAGAACGTTACCCGGATGCAGCTCTCTGGAATTTCAATCTCCAGAGGAGCCAACAATCATGAATTATTAGTCCAAGCTCTTGAAGTAAAGGTGTACACACGATGAAACCATCAATCTCAGAACAGCTCGAACCAATCGTAAAACCGCTATCTAAGTTCTTGTGGCGATTTCACGTTATGCTTTATAGCGTGGTGGTAATCGGTGGCGTAGCAATCGCAATATTCCTACTTAGCGGACTTTTAGCAATCTCTACAGAAACACCACAAAATTCATCTACAAGTTTTGATAAAAAAACCATGAAGTCAATTGAGAATTTCCACTCATCAACTTCCGCCAAAGACTCATTTGCCCTGCCTGCTGGGCGGTCGAATCCGTTTGCCGAATAAACTATAACCGTATATACTAATAATATGCTTATATCTGCTGATAGATTTCTCAACACGCCCGTCATGAGTCTTCAGACTGGCTCGGAATTGGCGCGAACCTCACGCGAAGTTATCAACCCAAAGAATCTATCCGTAGCTGCCTACGAACTAGAGGGGCGACTTTTAGACCAGCATCCTAGTTTACTACGCGTTGATGATATTCGCGAAATCGGCCCATTGGGCATGATCATTGACTCAACTGATGAAATCGTTGGTGTAGATGACGTGATTAGCCTTAAAGAAATCTATGATATCGGTTTCACTTTGAAGGATAAGTTGGTTATTGATGAAAAGAAACATAAAATTGGTCGGGTCATTGGTTACACGTTGGCTGCAGGTAGTTTTATTATTCAACAATTACGTATCCGCCGACCACTTTTAAAAAGCTTCGGCGACACAGAGCTCCTAATTCATCGCTCACAAATTGTTAAAATAACTGATGAAAAAATTATTGTAAAATCAGCAACAGTCTCGCACGCAACCGAGAAGAAAATGCCAACTCCGCACATAAATTCCTACGATAATCCGTTCCGCAAGCAACCACGTACACAACCCGAATCCGTAAAAATTGATTAGACTCCAGTTTCTTCAAGTACCGTCTTAATATCATCATATAAAAACCCTTGCCTCGCCAAATATGCCATAAATTTTTGCTGGTCGCCAGCATACTTGTAGCGTTTTTTAGCGATAATTTTTCGTAGTTCCTCATCGTCGGAGCGGATATTTTCGCTAACCAACTGTTCTATCGTCTCGCGATCAATTCCCTTTTGCGCCAATTCTAATTTTA
>ERZ772986.243-NODE-243-length-34841-cov-4.436612_pt1 | contig 34841 bp, 25 predicted proteins | sample MGYA00511898_ERZ772986 | MGnify/ENA primary metagenome ERZ772986 (study PRJEB29015, sample SAMEA2737934) | human oral metagenome | biome: human oral; feature: human-associated habitat; material: dental | place: China | collected 2148 ... | reverse complement strand
GGAGCAGGGACGATGACGGCCTCCTCGATGGGGTAGCGCTCGAGCTCATTCATCCCTAGTCGAGAGAGTCCGGCTTCGGCGAGGAGCGTGGCATCGAAGAGTCCAGAGTGGACCTTCCCGATACGGGTCTCCACATTGCCTCGGATGGGCTCGGTGCGTAGGTGTGGATAGTGAAGAGCTATCTGGTAGGCTCTACGCTTACTCGAGGTGCCTACGACAGCCCCTTCGGGTAGAGACTCTAGAGGGCAGGTGCCGACGAGGGTGTCATGGGTGACTGCTCGAGGGAGGTAAGCTGCGAGACACGTGCCTTCGGCTGGATCTACAGGGAGGTCCTTGAGGCTATGCACTGCTAGGTCGATCTCTCCCCGACGGAGAGAGGCCTCTAGCTCCCCAGTGAAGAGCCCCTTGTCTCCTGAAGCATCTAGGGCAAGGTGCTGGAGCTTATCCCCCTTGGTCTTGATGACCTTGATCTCGATCTGGAGGTCGGGGTGGGCACTAAGTAGAGCGTCTCGTACGAGTTCGCTTTGGCGTAGGGCTAGTTGGCTCCCTCGAGAGCCTAAGATGAGCGTCCTATGCGTCATGCTGAGGTAGTTTGCTTTGGATATGAGAGAATAGCTGGAGGGTAGCTTCGGAGTAGATCTTGAGCCCTGTCTCTTCGCTGAGCTCACGTAGCGAGGAGACGATCGCTGTCGTATAGGTCGTACGCAGATGCTCGTCCCATCGGGTGACGAGCTCTCGCTCCCCCTCGGTCAGCTCGTGGGGGAGGTTAGCGAGCTCCTTCTTCAGAAGCTGGTGAGAGACTTGCTGGATTAGCCCGATCACTTCACGAACCTCAGCTGCATCACACCAGGCGATGAAGTCTTGGGTCATCGCTTGGAGATAGCTCTGGATCTCTTCATCCTGATGAGCCTTCTCCTTAGAGAGGTACTGCTGGCCTCGGAGGTCATCGATGGTATAGAGTCGGATGCCTGGTAGCTCATCGAGGGAGGGATCGACATTGCGGGGGACAGCCATGTCGAAGAAGTGCCTTGTCTCCAGAGGGGTATGAGGAACGACCTCCTCAGTGATGATGGGGGTGAGGGAGGAGGTAGCTACGAAGATGATGCTTGCAGATCGGAGTGCTTCGGAGAGTGTATCCTCAGAGAAGACCTGAGCGATATGGTGCTTCGTCGCAAAGAGTTCGGCACGTGAGCCCGTACGATTGTAGACACTGACCTCAGGGTGCTGAAGCTCCTGTAGACGCTGAGCTATAGCTTCGGCCATCTGACCAGCCCCTAGGATGAGGACGGGCTGCTGTAGGAAGTCTGAGGCGTTATGATGGAGGTAGTCTACCGCGGCAGCACCTGCGGAGATGGGGGTGGCAGAGAGTAGATATTCGCTACGTACCTTCTTCGCTGTCTCGAAGGCTTTATGACAGAGTCGGGAGAGGACTGAGGTGCTCTGACTATGGCTCGTAGCTCGGCGGAAGGCTTCCTTGAGTTGCCCTAAGATCTGGGTCTCTCCTAAGACCATCGACTCGAGCCCACAGGCCAGACGGAAGAGGTGCTTGATCGCCTCCTGATGCTGGCGTGTCTCGAAGATGGATTCATCGCCGAGGTGGCGCACCTTCTTGAAGCGGTAGAGGCTACGGATGAGCCGAGTCTCCTGCTCCGAGGTGATGCGTGATGGAGCTTCGTAGTAGATCTCTAGACGGTTGCACGTAGAGAGTACAAGTCCGCCGAGGAGCCCCTCTTCTCTCTTCCAGAGATCGATAAGCTGTACCGCCTCCTCTTCGCAGAGGGCGAATTGCTCTCGGCGGGATAGTGAAGCGGTCTTGTGGTTGATGCTAATGAGTCCGATCATGGATCGTATCTTGCAGTAGTGATTCTTTCTTTTCGGTGTAGGCCTTGCGTAGGCGATCCTTCGCCTCTCCCTCTGGTGCCTCGAGTAGGGCGGCTCTTAGTGCAGCTAGCTCTTCTAGATGTGCCCCGATACCCGCTGGTAGATCTTTGACCCAAGCCTCCTTCAAGCTCTGGGTGATCTCGGGCAAGCGGTAGTCGCTGTGGACTGAGAGTGTGACGCCCTCTCGGTGGGCTGTGGCTCCGAACTGGATGTTCCCCCGCTGGGGATCACTGAGCAGAGAGAAGAGGTAGCCCTCCGAGGTAAGTCGGTCAGCGATCTTTTGCTCCTCTTCGGGATCGCCTATCCCAAGGACAATGATGCGGGCTGGAGATAGATCCTCCACGCCGGTATACCGCTGACGTATCCAGCGGAAGAGTCCCTTACCTTCGTACGCCTCTAGCTCGGGGCAGAGGGTGGGGGAGAGTATCGTGAAGGGGATGTGTCGGTCGATAAGCCCCTGAGCCTTGCGCCAAACACCTCGTCCCCCTCCGATGAATAGGATGGGGAGCTCTTCTGCGGTGAGGAAGAGGGGTAGGTGATAGTGCTTCTCTCTCTTGGGGAAGCTAGCAGGGTGATGCAGAGGTGCCTTTGCAGAGCGTAGCGCCCAAGGCTGAGGAATGTGTGCTGAGGTAAGTAGCTCCCTATCTTGCCACAGCTCTAAAGCAGGGCGGTCAGCGAGGAGCTTTCCCTTCGAGAGGAGTAACACACGGTCGGCGAACTGATACCCTAGATCCATGTCGTGCGTGGAGACGATGACCGTCTTCCCTCGCTCGTGTAGACGATCGAGGAGCTCCAGTACAAGCTCGGTATAGAGTGCGTCGAGCGCTGCCGTCGGTTCGTCGAGGATGATGATCTCGGGGTCTGTAGCCAGGACGGCAGCTAGGGCTACCCATTTCTTCTGCCCTTCGCTAAGTTCATGTGGAGCTTTGTGGCGCAGGTCAAGGAGCTGGTACTCGGTAAGAAGTTCCTCGAGGCGCAGGTGGAGCGCTTCTCCCTCCAGACCCATGTTCTTCAGTCCGAAGGATAGTTCATCCTCGACGGAAGGGGTGAAGAGCTGATAGTTGGAGTTCTGTAGGACAAGAGCTACCCGACGGCGCAGGGCGACTCGCTCCTGAGGAGTGATTAGCTTCCCGTGAAGATGGAGTTCCCCTTGCCAGCTCTGCTGTAGACCCGAGAGGAGAAGGAAGAGGGTGGACTTCCCAGCCCCATTGTGCCCGATCAGAGCTATGCGCTCTCCTCTATGGATAGAGAGGGAGAGGGCGTGTAGCGCCTCGCATCCATCTTCGTAGATGAAGGAGATCTCTTCGAGGCGAAGCACGGGAGTCTTGTCTAGAGTAGCTCCACTTTCGACAGGCTGATGGAGTGGCTCATCTTCATAGCCACGAGAGACCAATCCGAGGTAGAGCTTATCGGACTCTACTTGGCTGAGAACGAAGGTGCGTGAGAGGAGCATCCCGAAGTGCTGGATGCATCGCTGTATCCCCCCTTGATAGCCCAGACGGCTCGTCTGTGCTAAGCGAATTTGTCCCGCTGTCTCCTCGAGGACGAAGATATAGCGATAGGTCAGTTCGACCAGATCAATGAAGAGCTTGGGGATACCCAGGCTACGCAGTACAGCATAGAGACGATGTAGAGGTAGGAGCTGGAGCAGAAGGATCATCGACCCTACGGACGCTAGGCATCTGAGCCAAGTCTTGACAGCTACATGAAGCCCGTCACAGGTGAAGCCCCATCCCCCTAGATCAAGGAGGAGCGAGGAGGAGTCTCCTCGACCCAGGGCAAGAGGGAAGATGGAGAGCGAGATGAAGCCTGAGAGGATAAGGACTCGACGCACTAAGCCCCTACGTCGCTCCCCATAGTAGCGGAAGGCTAGCCCATAGATAAGGACAGCGAAGACGAGGAGCTGAAGCGTATGCTGGAGCGCTAAGGCTACTCCAAGGGCGAGGAGGCAAAGGACAAAGTATGCCTGCTCCCTACGCAGACTAGGCCGTAGCGAACAGCTCTGTGTATGCGACATTAGATGTGCTCTTCGTGCTCCTTCTTGAGGCGCTTCTTATAGACCAGCTGATAGTAGCCCCAGGCGAAGAGGGCGATGCCGATGGCTACTTGTAGAGCGAAGAGGAGGGGTTCGCCTAATTCCGAGGGCTCGAAGCTCTCCCAGAAGGGCGTTGGGCTGAAGCCTGGGGTAAGGTGCCCGATCATCTCGCCTGCCTGATCATCGGTACCCGCACCGATATCGAAGATCCCTGCTAGGATGGGTAGTGCTAGGCAGATAGCCCCGAGGATGCTGAGGAGGATGACCTGAGGGCGAAGGCTCTTCTTCGTCTGAGGCTCTTCCTTCATGCCACCTGTGTAGACGGAGGTATTGACCTGACTCTTGTCCAGCAGTCCGATGACTACGACGGTGAGGATCCCTTCGATGATCGAGAGAGGGACCTGCGTGATGGCGAAGATCCCGAGGAACTTCCACGCTGCACCCATGATACCTGAGACAGCGTCAGGATAGACAAAGGCGAGCTGGAAGGAGGTCACTATATAGGTAGCCATAGAGCCACAGAAGGTAGCGACGAAGATCGCCACATTTCTGTGGAGTCTCAGCCCCATGAGGAGGCGGTAGAGTGCATAGGCTACGAAGGGACCTGCTATAGATAGGGAGAAGATATTTGCTCCTAGGGTGCTGATCCCACCATGGGCTAGGAGAAGAGCCTGGAAGAGCAGGACGATCGTCCCGACGAGGGGCATAGCCATCGGACCGATAGCTAGTGTCCCGAGCGTCGTACCCGTCAGGTGTGAGCTACTCCCTGCTACCGAAGGCATCTTCAGAGCAGACAGGATGAAGGTGTAGGCTGCTGAGAGGGCAAAGGTGCTCTTCATACGGGGAGAAGCCTTCACGATACGAGCTACGAAGCGGTAGCTAAGCACTACGAAGGGTAGGGCGATCAGATACCAGATGATGCACCACTTCATGGGAATAAATCCCTCCATGATGTGCATGGCTCCAGCAGGCTCTAGTCCCAGGGTAAGAGCTAGGAGGAGTAGATAGAGACGCTTATTCATAGTCAGGGGAATTGGATACACAGATATACGTACTTCTCGTGCTTAGGCGGGGTTACTGCTCCCGCTCTGCTGCCATCAGATGGTCTAGCCAGATCTGGCGAAGTGGGGCGAAGTCTGCTAGTCCATGTAGGTGGCAATGCTCCTCATCGACACGGTAGCCAAGAGCACGGAAGCGTATCTTCCAGCTCTGTTCCTCCAGCGGGGTATCTTCCTCTTCGTCGCCTGCCATGTCATTGAGCGCATGGTCTCCAGCTACAGACATCAGTGGGAGGAGATTGATCGTCGTACCCTCGGGGCATACCTCATGGAGTCGCTCAGCGACGTCCTCGAAGAGCATATCCTCGAAGTCTACCGTCCCGATCAGGATACGTGGGTGGCGCTTCTGCAGATAGTCATGGAGACGGCGGTAGCGACCATTGGCTTCGGGGTGCTTGTCGGTGTTATTACCATGCCCCATGAGTACGAGGGCTTCCCCACGCTCTAGACGCTCTCTGAAGAGGGAATAGAGGCAGTCTCCGACACGCTCTATATCGGCTTGGCTCCACAGAAGGGGTACGCCGATTGTGGTGGGGATGTGCGGGTAGAGTCGGTGGAACTGCGGGATGTAGCGGTCACCGATGAACGAGTACTCTAGCCCTGGGATGACGTGTAGCGACTGGATGCTGACTGCACGATAGCCGGCTTCTCCTATAGCTTCGAGCCACTTGTCGGTGGTGTAGTATTCCTCTCCGGTCTTCTCCTTCCATCGGCGGATGCAGAACTTGGAGGTGAAGGCCATATATATGTCTCGGTCGGGGAAGTTCTCAGCGAAGGCTTGACGCAGGGTAGCGAAGGTCTTGTGTGGTCCTTCGTAGGTGCTACCGAAGGTGACTAGGATGAGAGCTTTATCGTGTCGCTTGGAGGCGCATACCTCAGCGACTAATGGGTTTTGGTTACTCTGTGCCATTACGTTAGTGCTGTATTCATATGCTCTAGAGAAGAGCGATCGTGCTTGGAGCTCTTCTCTAGGGTTTGCGCAAAGTTACTCATTATCCGATATATCCTAAAGGGGAAGCGGGTGCTTCGTCGGATAGCCTAGCCTTCGTTGGGTCAAGGTTAGAGCTACGGCTACAACTGGGCAGATAGTACTAGGGGCATAAAACAAGAATTGACTGTCTCCCGACAGCCAATTCTCTTCGTTAACCTTAAATCTAATACCATGAAAAACACACTGCAAATATACGTTAAATTATTTTACTCCACCAAATACTTTTTGACGTTTGTAATTATTTTCCCTAGGGGACCCCTATGGAAGCTAGGTAGAATGCGGTATATCCCCTCGTCAAAGTATATCCATAAAGTTCTTATCTCGAAGGGGCTAAGACGACGAGAGGCCATCCGTAGTGCTACGGATGGCCTCGCGCTGTATCGAGCTAAGTGCTCTTGAGGGAGCTCTTACTTATTCTTGATGCCGAGCTTCTTGGCGATGTCATCGGGGAGAGCCGAGCGGTGGAGTACGATGTTCATCGTCTTACCCTTGACGAAGTTGTACGAAGCGTACCAGATACCCTTGTAGGCACCTGCCTCACCCCAAGAGTTCTTTACCATGAAGAACTTTCGGCCGAGCTGATTCTTTGCGATCCCGTAGATGACCATACCGTGGTCGTCGGTGAGTTCGTAGTTGTCAAAGCCCTTCTGGCGGTACTCTTGAGTAGGATTGATTTCAGGTACGTTAGCCGAATGGATGAGCTGAGTCAGCAGGCGCTGCTTGTCGGAGTAGTTCAGACCGATCCAGCGAGCCTGATCGGAGCCCTTCGTTTCGATCTCTTCGACGTCGGCTAGGACAGCGATCCCGTCACGGGTGAAGCCCTTCTCGCTCACGTCAGAGCCCCAAGCGATGGTGTAGCCCTTGTCGATAGCGTACTCCATCGTGCGCATGAGTTCGTCGATGGGGAGGTTGTAGGATTCAGCCCAGCGCCAGTTGTCTTCGATCTCGAGGGTGAACTTGCTGTAGAAGGGGTGGTGCGTGAAGGAGGTCAGCGATACATAGTCGTCGGCGTTGAGGCCAAGTTCCTTAGCATAGCTCTGTGGGGTGTACTTCTTGCCGTTGAAGGTGAAGCTTTCGGGGAGCTTGCCCAGGTACTGGTCGATGATTGACTCGTAGGCGGGATACCAAGCTGAGGAGAGCTTGCCGTTGGGGTTGCTGACGATAGCGTCGAGGAAGGCCTTGAGACCAGTCTCCATCTCTCCGTGCTGATTCTTCGTCGTGCCGTAGTTGAGCCCGGGGAGGATAGCCTGAGGGACAGCTCCGTAGTTCTTCAGTACGTAGAGTACATCGTAGAAGGATCCACCCTGAGCGAAGTTCAGCTTGCCGTGCAGGCGGACATACTTACGACCCTTGTCTCTGTAGGAGTGGCTGACGACGAACATTTCCGAGAGGTCATACTCGCCCTTACCGATACGGATGAGCTCGTCTTCGAGGAAGCTCTGAGCCGAATATGCCCAGCAAGTCCCGGAGTTTGCTTGGTTCTTGATCGAAGTGATGCGAGCATCCTTGACGGTCGTGAAGACGTTGGGCTGGATGCTGTCCTTAGTCTCCTTGGGGGTCTGCGCAGACAGGGAAGACGTTATCCCCGCCAGTGCCATGATAGCGATAAGTTTCTTCATCTCTGATGTGTACTTGATGATAATGAATCTGCTCACGGATGGGCCGTGATCCCGCAGCCTAAGCTACAAGGCAAGCCAAAGATAAGCATTTATTTACTTCGTCCTGACTGATCGCTTGGAGAGCCGAAGCACAGCCCTGTATAATAGGTAGTCTGAGGGGGGCAAAAAACGACCTACGGTAGGTCGCCGAAAAAACCTACTGTGGGTCGTCTCGACGACCTACCGTGGGTCGCAAAGACGACCTACCGTAGATCCCTTTTTGCCCCTTCTGCTCTCGCCCTAATTCGCCCTTAGCGGATCGTCGCCACCACGTACTCGGACTGCGTGCCTATTCGGAACTTACCTCCCCAGATCCCGAGCCCCGAACTGACATAGTACTCGGTCTTGCCCTTGGTCAGCGGACCGAACGCATCCTCATAGATCGCATCTGTGACCCAATTGAGGGGCCAGACCTGTCCGTGGTGCGTGTGACCTGCGAACTCAAAGTTCACTTCGCACTGCTGAGCTTCTTCGAGTTGGTAAGGCTGATGATCCAGCTCGATGATGTACTTACTTCGGTCGATGCCTTCCATGATTTGCTGGAGGCTCTTGCGGTGGGGATTCGTTCGGTCGTCACGTCCTACGATCGCTAGATCACCGAAGTAGGCCACGCTGTCCTGTAGGAGCTGGATCCCTGCCTGCTGGCAGAAGTCCTTGTCGGCTCCTGTGCCAGCATGGTAGTCGTGATTCCCAAGGATCGCATAGATGGGTATGCCCAGCTCTCGAAACTCCTCCGCAGATCTCTCCTCCAGGACGGGCTTGATGGACCAATCGATCAGGTCCCCTGCGATGAGGACGGCATCAGGGCGCTCCCGCTTGATCAGCTCCAGCCAACGCCTTAGGTCGCTACGGCGATTGTGGTAACCGAGGTGCAGGTCACTGATCAGGACGAGCTTCACGGGCTTCTGTACTTTCCCCTCTGAGTCCAGGGTGAGCTCGACACGCTGCTTCTCCTCAAAGCGTAGGTGGGCATAGGTGAAGAGCCCGACGAAGGAGAGAAGCACACTCACACTTCCCACCGCACTTCCTCTCACGAAAGAGCGAGGAATGAGCCCCAGCGCCACCCCAAGGTCCAGCACGCCGAAGAGCATCACCAGATACAGGAGCAGGATAAGCCAAGAGCTCCCGACCTCATAGGTGAAGGTACCCAGCTCCAAGGGTATCCGATCCAGCGCACCGCTGAAGCTAACGAAGGCGAAGATGAAGGCCAGAGTCATCAGGGCAACGACTATGATCCTCAGGGGAAGGATCGGGGGAAGGAGTTGCCATACTCTGTGGGTGACATAGTATTCGGCGAGGATTGGGATGAGTAAGATCAGCAGAGCCCAGGGCGAATGCATCATTTTCTTTTGCTTTAGGGTGATGAGGGGGAAGGCTTTGTCGCTCGAGGCTTGCTTACTCAGCGAGCCCGAACGATCCCTTCCATAAGGTCTCGGCTACTTCCCTTCGGTCCGTTTCCTTTGAACCTACATTCCGGCGAAGCGACCTACCTTTTCACGGAAGATAACCCTCATTCTGTGGAGAGTGTTCCGTCTTCCTAACTCGCCTCTTCGCCTCGTACCTATGGTAGGGCCTCCTTAATGTCTATCTTTGCAAAGCTCCAGCACGGGACAAGAGCTGGTCCTGGCTGGGAAATTAATCAATAGACTAGTACGAATGATGAAGAGTATGTTACGTAGAGCAAGGCTCATGGCTCTCCTCCTGCTTGCGCTGGGTACGAGCTATGGCACGATACATGCACAAGAGGAGGTGCGCATCTTCAAGAGCAAGACACCTCAGTTAGACTCCGCCTATGCCAAGGGCGTATCAGGACATATAGCGGGAGAGCTACTCCCGGGACAACTAGTGATGGCTGGAGGCTGTAACTTCCCCGATCGCCCAGCCCGAGAGGGCGGAGCGAAGCGCTATTATTCCGAGATCTATCTCGCCGACTATCTTGATGCTATGTATACTGCTTGTGAGGCTAAGACTTCGGAGTTGGATATGGGATGGAAGCTTGTAGAGCATTTGCCACAACCGACGGCCTACGCAGCCTTCCAGCAGTATTTTAGTCAGCTCATCGTCGCAGGTGGACAGTCTGAGGCGGGCGAGCTACGTGATGCCTATATCATCGAGCTGAGCGATAGCCTTGGCGTGGAGATTCTTCCGCTACCCAGCTTACCTGAGCCACGTAGTGGTATGGCTTCAACTCTTATAGAGGATGTGCTCTACCTCATAGGGGGCCGAGTGAATGGGAAGCTCTCCAATACCGTCCTATCTCTTGATCTCCGCCGACCTGAAGCGGGATGGCGTGAGGAGACGCCTTATCCGCATAGCCCTTTCCTCAAGCTCGTAGCTGCGACGAATAAGGGTGAACGAGGGCACTTTGACTACGTCCCGTACTTAGGTATCATGGGATCGTTCACGGGGGTAGATGAGCCCAGCCAGCGTGTCAAGGCCGATGTCACTTATATGGCTTATATGCCTGAGACGAAGCAGTGGCAGACTTATAAGATCGCCCCCGATGATCCCATCGCAACCCATGGCTTTGGGGGTGGTTACGCTTCGGGGCACGATGCCAGCTTCTCTGGTGGGGTACGGGCTGACTTCTTTGTGACGGCACTCCAGCGAGAGAAGGATCTGAAGGCAGCGAAAGCTAAGGGGAATCGTCGGCTGGTGAAGAAGCTTCAGGCAGAGCAGCGTGCTTATCTCAGCCATGACCCTGCATGGTATGCTTTCTGTAGCGAGTGGTATTCTTTTGATAAGTCAACGGGTAAGGGGATGAAGACAAATGCCTTTCGCTTCGACGGTCGAGCAGATGCTGTCTATCTGGATGGATATACTTCTGCGGTGGAGGGTATGCTGATCGGAGGGGAGATCATGCCTGGTATCCGCACTCCTATGATCATCTTCTTTACGAATGACTGCACTCCACAGAGGTATGAGGTGATCCCCCCAGCCAAATGATGTGCTGGATGACTCGGGTCTCCCAGTGAATCACCAATAGTGTACGAAGAGGGCATATAGCGAGACGATATTAAGTAAGCGTCCCCACCTGTAGCTGTGACTACGGGTGGGGACGCTTCTTTGCGGAGGCTTATGCGCTCACTGTACCCTTAGCTGAGGGCCTAGGTTAGCGCTTGATATGGGTGTCGAATTTGGGCTCATCTAGGCCTCAAGCTTAGCCTTCCCCCGAGGCTTATGTCAAGGGGTGGTTTAGGAACCTATGGTAGGTCGCTTTGACGACCTACCGTAGGTTTTTTCAGCGACCTACCGTGGGTCGTAAAAGGGGAGCTAAAGGAGGTGACCTTTCCCTCAGTGAAACGCCTCAAGATTCCTAGCCAAAATCATCCTGCCCCAATACGTGTATGTTTCGTGCCTGAAACGTATACGTTTTGGACGTGAAACGTATACGTCTTAGACTTGAAACGTATACGTTTGGGGCAGGTCGATTCTTCGTATCTTTGTGCACCTTGTTTATGGCGCTGGACTGGCTGTGTTAAGGGGGGGGGACAGGGATTATTCCCCTCTTTGCTGACGGCTGATGTAGGGCGCACGGCAGGATTCACAATAAGAAGAACTCGAACAGATGATATTTGAAACGCTATTTTTCATCACGCTGGTGGTCATCATCTGCCTGCTGACCATGCTGGCGAATAAGATCAAGATCGCTTACCCTATCTTACTTGTCTTGGCCGGACTGGCTTTGAGCTTGCTCCCAGGGATGCCACAGATCAAGGTGGAGCCCGAATTGATCTTTATTATCTTCCTCCCACCCTTACTCTTCGAAGCGGCCTATAGCGCTTCGTGGAAGGAGCTATGGAAGTGGCGACGCATTATCTTGAGCTTTGCATTCCTTGTCGTCTTCATCACGGCTTGTGTGGTGGCCCTTGTGGCGAACGCTATCTTGCCCGGCTTTTCTATTGCTTTAGGCTTCTTGCTCGGGGGGATCGTCTCGCCTCCTGATGCTGTAAGCGCTCAGGCGATCATGCGCTTTGTGAAGGTGCCGAAGCGTTTTTCCTCCATATTGGAGGGGGAGAGCCTCTTCAATGATGCCAGCTCCTTGATCATCATGCGCATGGCCCTCGTTGCCGTTGGTACGGGGCAGTTTGTCTGGTATCAAGCAGCTGGTAGCTTTGTGTGGATGATCGTGGGCGGATTATTGGTTGGACTGGCGGTGGCTTGGGTGATGATCAAGCTACATCACTACCTGCCTACCGATGAGAAGATCGATGTGGTCTTCACTCTGATATCTCCCTATATCATGTATCTCGCTGCCGAAGAGGTCGGGGCATCAGGAGTAATAGCCGTTGTATCTGGAGGCTTGTACTTGAGCAGCCGGAATATCCTCTTCATGGATAGTAGTTCTCGCTTGAGTGGATGGAACTTCTGGCATAACTTTGTCTTCCTGCTGAATGGTCTTGTCTTCCTACTTATCGGCCTGGACCTACCCGAGGTGGTCGCTGGTATGCGTGAAGGGGGGATGAGCTTGTCCACGGCGACGTGGTATGGTCTCTTGATCTCGGCGGTGCTCATCTTAGTTCGTCTGGCGTGCAGCTATGGGGCAGTCATGACCACGCTCTTTATGCGGAGATTCATCAAGGTGGCTGACCCGAATTACTATGGCCTGCGCGTTCCCTTCATCTTGGGCTGGTCGGGCATGCGCGGTGTCGTGTCCTTGGCCGCCGCTCTCTCCATCCCGATGATGACTGAGGCGGGGGTGCCTTTCCCAGAGCGCTCGATGATCATCTATATCACCTTCGTAGTGATCCTGGTGACCCTGCTTCTACAAGGGCTCACCCTGCCTATCTTGATCGAGCGGATGAAGCTCCCTGCCTTCAATGATTACCTCCCCGAGCAAGAGACGGAATTGATTATTCGTAAGGGGCTAGCTGATGTCAGCTTGCGCTACCTCAGGGAGAATGAGGTGTGTGAGAGCGTCAGTGAAAGTCATCTTCTTCAGACGATGGTCACTCATTGGCTCCAGCAGTTGGAGGAAGAAGGGCATACCCCGCTCTATGATACGTCCAGTGAGCTCTACTGTCGTATCTTGGATCAGCAACGCCTCTACCTTTATCACCTGAATAAGGAGCAAGCGAATATCGATGAGGACATCGTGAATCGCTTCATCCGACGGATTGACCTAGAGCAAGAGCGCCTGAAGCATGAATAAGCATCCACAAACAAGCGTCCCCACCTGTAGCTGAGACTACGGGTGGGGACGCTTGTTTATGGATGCTGATGCGCTTACTGTGCCCTTAGCTGAGGGCGTAGGTTAGCGCTTGGTATAGGTTGGCGGGTTCGAGCTCAGCGAGGCCTCAAGGTTAGCCTTCCCCCGAGGCTTGAGCCAAGGGATGGTTTGGAAACCTATGGTAGGTCGTCGAAGCGACCCACGGTAGGTCGCATCGACGACCTACCGTAGGTTTTTTTAGCGACCTACCGTAGGTCGCAAAAGGGGCGCTAAAGGAGGTGACCTTTTCCTCAGTGAAACGTCTCAAGATTCCTCGTCCAAATCACCCTGCCCCAATACGTATACGTTTTGCTCACGAAGGGTATACCCTTTGCCCGCTAGGCCTATTCTTCCTAGCTTTGCACATCGTCAAACTCAAACAAACAAGTCTCATGAAAATCGAAATCGGAGAGTCCCTAGCCTTGAGCTACCTCAAGCACGTGAAGAAATGCGTGATCTATCAGACAAACTGGAAACTATCAAGCTGGTGGTTGCAGGAGTTAGGGAAGAAGTCTCCAGCTGAAAAACTCTATGATAAATTAAAAGAATCTCCGAGCAAGGAGAAAACAGCAGCGACAGATTTTGATGTTAAGGATGTCTTAACATCAGACTTTAGTCAGTTCTTAAAGCAGGCTGAGATCGATGCACTAGGAGTTGATAAAGATGGGAACGTATATGCCATAGATGTCGCCTTTCATGAGAGAGGGCTGGGGTATGGTAAAAAAATCGATGCACGAGATCGTGTGATGAAGAAATTTGTGCGTTCGTATATGATAATGCTTGGTTGCTTTCCTGGCAAGAAATGTACAGTCATTTTTGCTTCCCCCAAGGTAGATGCAGCAAAGCAAGATCTGATTTTGCCAGTCCTTGAAGAGTTGCAAGCAGATGCAAGATTTAAGGATAACGGGATAACGTTCGAGTATATCGCTAATGACAAGTTTAAGGCAGAAATCTTGGATCAAACTATAGAGGCAAGTAGGAACGATGCGGATACAAACGAATTGTTCTTGAGGTCATACAAGCTAATCAGTATGCCTTATACCAAACTTAAGCGTGGAAAAAGGAAGGATGATGCCACTGACTTTGCTCCTGTAGAGTAAGAGTTCTAGGATTAGGTAGAACAATAGCAATCGTCCCCATCTGTAGCTGATACTACGGGTGGGGACGATTGTTTATGGAGGCTTATGGGTGGGGTGTGTCCTTAGCTGAGGGAGTAGGTGTGGACGCTCACGCCTTGAGCCGAAGGGAGGTAGTTGATCCCCCACCAGCACATTTGCAGAAGGATGAAGGAGATGAAGAGCCCCCAGAGCGCTGCACGACGATAGCGGTCGGAGCGGATGCGCACATGGATATAAGCCAGATAGGCGAACCACGTGGCAGCGGCCCATGTCTCCTTAGGGTCCCATGCCCAATAGTGGCCCCAAGCTTCCTTAGCCCAGAGCGCTCCGAAGAGAATACCTACGGTCATGAATGCCCAACCTACTTGGACGAGGTTGTCGCAGATGTCCATCTCGTGATCATTGATGGGTGACTTCTTGAACCAGAGTAGGTAGGCAGACATTAGCGCTGCAGCACCGAGCACGGCGTAGGCGAACATATAGACGATGACGTGCGGTGCGAACCAAGGGCTTTGGAGCGCAGGCATCAGCGTCTTGTTGTGGATCTCGGGGTTGACGATGTTGATCGTGGTGAAGACACCAGCCAGGACGGTGCTGAAGGCTAAGATCCAAGGATAGCGCCAGCGAGAATAGACGATCAGCCCTGCCGTGGGGAGGAAGAAGGCATACCACAGTCGTGTCTCACCCATGGTGCGCAGAGGAGGGCGCTCCAGTGAGAGCCACAGCCCAAGGATGAAGGCGAAGTAGACGATGAGGCCCGCAGCGGTGAGTAGATAGGTAGGGAGAGGACGCTTGCGCCAAGCCGTCCAAGCACCGCCCGCCCATAGCAGGAGGGCAGGGATAGCGAAGAATAGGAAGGAATCCCAAGTCATGAGGATAGAGTTGATAGGGGTTGGAGTGGTGAAGCAGAAGAGGGTAGGGCTAGCTCCTTCTATTAGGGCGCTGTCTCTACGCCTTCGTGATGGAGGGGAGCCTTACCCTAGGCTAGGGGGAAGGACTTAGCGACGTTTCTGCGAGACGATGAAGGTAAGTATAGCACCGGCCAGCAGTAGGTAGATCCCTACATAGACGGCAGGTAGCCAAGGATCCTTGACGAGCTCGAAGGTGCTGGTCTCGCTCCATCGACCCATCGCTTCGTCGTAGCTGAGCTGGTAGATCTTCCATCCATCGACCGTGACGGGCTTATTGACTTCGACGGTAGCGACGATGTTCTTCTGTGACTGGGTGTAGACATGGATGCGTGAGGCATAGCGCTCGGGTTCACGTCGTGCCATGACAAGGCTTAGATCGTTGGTGAGCTTGAGTTCCTGGAAGGGGAAGAGGTAGCTACCGCAGGTGACCCAGCCTACGAGGGGCTTGCCGACCTCCTTACCATCCTTCATAGGTTGCGCTTCGACCAGAAGGGCTGTCACAGCACCTGACGAACCCCATGCGACGTACCTCGTCGTGTCAGAGGTGATGACGGGAGCAGCCAGGGGAAGGCTTTGCTGGATACGAATGCGCCACTGATGAAGCATACCTTCACGGAAGTGCTTATCGATAAGTACAATGTCAGGGTTCTTGGCTGGAATGGACTTCCCTGTCTTGCTGTTGATGACCAGGAGCTTGGGGGGATACTCGTCGATGGTGAACTTCTCCAGCTGGATAGCTAGAGGGAGCTCCATGAAGCCCTGTTCATGGGTGGCACGCCACTCGGGCATGTCCATAGAGGCGGTGAGTTTCACACGCTCCATATCAGCACTACCGAGTGTAGCGGAGACGATAGCTATGAAGAGCCCGATGTGTGAGAGCATGGAGGGTACTTCCCTCAAGCGGAAATGTAAGATCTGCCGTAGTGCGATCAGCCCCACGATACCTGCAAGGCGAGCATAGATGAATACAAAGGGCCAGAAGGAGAGCATCTGTGTCAGCCCGATGGGATCGATAGCACGTTCGTGAGGTGCTACCTGACGCGTGAGCCCCATCACGACGGTGAGTAGGGCAGCGTAGATCAGTGTGGGTACAGCTGCTTCGGCGGTGAAGAGGAAGGCGAAGAGGCGTACTCGATGACGTAGCAGGTAGACGACTACGAGGGTGAGTAGGTAGAGGATGAGGAAGATGCCGTTGATCGGGAAGGCGAAGTCTGACCAGTGGATGGGACCCACGCTGTACTGGAGCACTAGCCCCACGAGGATCAGCCCTGCACCGGTGGCAAAGCCTTCTTTCATTTTCCAGATAGCATTAAACATACGGGAAAGGAGTTGGAGTAGAGAAGAAGCGCGACGGCAGACGATGAGGTCTGTCGCCGCGCCATAGGGGATATTCTAGATGTGTGTCAAGCTTCGGGGGACTCAGCTTAGAGTTCGATGAGCTTGCCTTGTGCCTTAGCAGACTGTACCCACTTAGGTACGACCGTCTTCATGAACTCAGCCTTCTCAGCCTGGAGCTTCTTACCATCGATACCGATATAGGCCCAAGCCTTCTCCTTAGTAGAGATATCAGGCATGGGGACATCTCCGGTGAAGCCGTGGCGTGCCAGCACCTTAGCGATAGCGATACGAGCTTCCTGAGCATAGCCGAGGCTCTGACCGAGGATGCGTGTCACTTCCTGTGGAGCGTGGAAGGAAGCTCCGTGGCTGGCTACAGCGAAGTCCCAACGCCATTGGCTCTTGCGGATGGACTGCAGGGCAGACTTCATCTCGGGCTCGGTAGCACCCTTGTCCCATGCGTACTTAGCTTCGACATGCGCCTTAGCCAGCTCCTTCTCTACACGGTTGCGGATGTCGTTGGCCATACGCTGACGTTCGTAGACGTTCTGGCGCAGGGTCTCTGCATCCTCACGGTGGCAGGTCTGACAGGTCTTATCGATCTTCGCCAGAGGGCTGACGATCTGGTGATCGGAGTACTTCACTCCACCCTCACTCACGTAGGGCATGTGACAGTCAGCACAGGAGACACCACGCTGTCCGTGGATACCCATACGCCAGAGTTCGTAGTCGGGGTGCTGAGCCTTGAGTATGGGAGCACGCGAGAGCTTGTGCGTGTAGTCGGAGTAATCCATCTCATCGTAGTAGGCTTCGATATCCTCGACCGTGAAGCCCTTGTCATGAGGGAAGGTGAGGTACTTGCCGTCGCCCTTGAAGTAGTACTCAGTGTGGCACTGAGCACAGACGAGCGAGCGCATATCTTGGTGCGACTGCTGGGAGACATCCTGCCCACGGCGTGCCCACGCTTCGTAGAGCGCAGGGCGCGCAGGCTTGAGGTTCATAGTCCGGGCGTCGTGACAGTCGGAGCAGCCGATGGTGTTCACGATCTCGTTCCCCCACTGACTCCAGGGAGCTTTGTAGAACTCTGCGATACCTTTCTCCTTCATGATGCGGGGGACATCAGGACCCTTACAAGTCCAGCAGGTACCTGGCTGTATGTCCTTATTGCCGTTCACCCCAGGGGCACCCGTGCGAAGGATCTCGCGCATATCTTCGATGGCGTGCTTGTGTCCGCGTGGGGTATTGTACTCCATAGCGAAGGAGTAGCCTGCCCATAATACGACCATCTCAGGACGTGCTGCGAGTACATCTACACGCTGTGAGCTATTGAACTCACCTTTGTAGGTTGTGTCGGCCGTCTTTGCCCACGTCTGATACTCGCGAGGGAAATCTTCGGCGAAGAGTTCATTCTGTGACACGATCGAGTCCGAGAAGAGGTGCTTGCGGTTGTTGTAGATGCTCACCACCTCAGCACGACGCTCGAGGAGTGAGGAGACGATGAGCCCAAGGACGAAGACTATGACCATTGAGCCTCCGAAGAGGAGCCATCCTTGCCAACGTTTCAACTGTTTTGCCATGATTCTTAAGTCTCTTTTACGTTGTTGTTATTCTGTTGTCGTTTTTCGTAGTGAATGATGGGAGATTACTTGACCATCTTCTGTAGCCAGTCGGGCACGGGTGATTCGGGAAGTGGCACCTGAGCTGCTGGAGTGGATGAGAGGGAGTTCATCTTGCCATGGGCCACATCTCGGTGGCAATCCCAGCAAGCTTTCCCCTGGCCACACTTGACGTCCATGTAGGAGATACGTCCGGTGTTGACGATTTCGGTGTTGAGGGTAGCATGACAGCGTACACAGTTCTCCATGATGACCTCTGCACTCTCGTCGATGGCTTGTATAGCCTGTCGCTCCTGTCGCGTGACGAACTTATACACGTGGTTCATACCGTCCTTGCCCTTGAAGTAATACTTTCGGAAGACATTGTCATGAGGTACGTGGCAGTCATTGCAAGTGGTATTTCGAGCATGAGCGCCATGCATCCACGTGGCGTAGTAAGGGGTCATGATGTGGCAGTTGACACAGGCCGAGGGATCGTCGCCTAGATAAGTGTGGAACCGCAGCAGATACAGGAAGAGTCCGCCTAAGCCCAGCACGATCCCACCTACGAGTAGTAGAGCCACCTTGAGGCGGAAGCCTAAGCGAGGTAGTCGTTGTAGGAATCTGTTCATTATCATGATGTCTAAGTGATAGATACATCACAAAATAAATAACTTTTCCTCAATCCTACAACAATTCTCTATACTCTGTGATATATTATGAAAATTAAGGAAAGGCACGCTACTTCCTAACCCTAGGCTAAGACTCTGATACTACAGTGAATTAGGCTTCGGAGCTAGGGGGAGGAATGCTGGGTGCGTCTTACTCGGGAAGTGTGCTCACCAGAAGCATCCCCAGTGTGATCAGGGCGTGAACTAAGGTCAGACTGCCCCGGCGTCTATGCTGAATGAAGAAGGCTAGGGTGATACCGATTACGAGCCAGAGCGCTAGCAGGGCGTTGGCACTCACGTATGTCGCGAGGTCCCTATATATAATGGAGACGTTCTCCGCACCGAAGGGATAGGCCTCAGGCTTGGTGAGGCAAGAGTGGAGGTCCTCACCGACGATCACCAGGAGGGCAAGGCATGCTCCTCCCCATAGGTAGCCGACGATACGGCTCGTCCGTGGTCGTAGTTCTTTCGTCATATCTGCTCTATCTTCTTCGTCGAGGAGGGAAGAGGTGCTGAGCGCTTGCCCTTAGCTTGTCGGGCAAGGCTCTTCCTTGGGGTATGGCCACCGCCTTTCCCTCGGGGACGAAGTTAAAGCGAAAAGGTGGGTAAAGCAATCCTACCACAGGTCGCCTCAGCTACCCACCATAGGATGCTTGAGCGCCCCACTATGAGAGGAACTAATTCTATGGGTGAGAAAGCGTACTTTTACTGCAGAGCGTGTGGGGATCCCGGCGAGGGAAAGACGAGCAAAGTCCCCGCAGATCTTCGGCGAGCGCTCCGGGCCTAGATACCCTTAGCTGAACACCTAAATATGCCCTCTTATGATGACAAGACTTAGCCTTTACCTCACCCTAGTGGGTCTCCTTGGAGGCCTCTGCTTCTGTACCCAGAAGAAGCAGGCACAGAAGGTCGAGATACCTCTCTCCGACTCGCTCCGTGTCGTGAGCTACAAGCCGACGGAGCTCGATAGTCTCTTCAAGCCTCTCTATCGGGATAGCTTCATCCTTCAGGAGCTCCATGATGAGTTCCGTAACCCTGTCGAACGGATGTTTCCCATGCACGAGCGTATGGCGCACAAGACTTGGATCCTGGAGTTCACCTGGCACGCACGTCGGGACACGCTACTCACGGTCTGGTATCTGAGAGAAGGCGATTCGTTGAGGACGCTTGACCACTTCTGGTACTCCGAGTTCGCTGTGTTTTAGTGACCACCTACTTCCCCCAGTTCTCTCCAGCCTTGTCTTCATCTTCACAAGCACCACAAGGACTAAGGTGACAAGGCCTTTCGCCTGCAACGTATACCCTGCTTGATCGGGACGTATACGTTTCGAGCGTGAAACGTATACGTCTTGGGCATGAAACGTATACGTTTTGCCCCTGAAGGGTAGGGCAAGGCCATTTGAGCCTCCTTGCTAGAGAATCAAGACGAGCCATCATGGCTCGGTGAAGTACCCCATTCATGGGTCGGTCAGGTGACCCATGAATGGGGCGTCGTGGTCACCCATGAATGGGTCACTTCATCGCCCCATGATAGGGGGCTTTTGTCGACCCTCTGTGCGGGTCTCCTTCTCCCATAGGTAGATACTCCCTGTGCATGCCCTTGCTCGCCGATGCTCCATAGTAAGAGGAGCTGTGCTGGGAGGTATGCAAGGTGGGTGCGGTTTCTGAAGAGGATATACCTTGCTCCCAGTTCACTTCAGCAGGGCTTATTTCTTAAAAAATCAGGTTATCTTTGCTTCAGTGAGGATAGCGATGAGCTATGCTCCTAGAGAGTAACTAATCAAAAGAGTAGATAACGATGGATAAGCTTATAGGCTTGATCGATGCACCATTTACCCCATTCTACGAAAATGGGGAGGTCAATCTAGAACCCATAGAACGCTATGCCCTTATGCTGGCGAAGAACGGGCTCAAGGGAGTTTTTATCAATGGATCTTCAGGTGAAGGATACATGCTGACCGAGGAGGAGCGCATGCGCCTGGCGGAGCGCTGGGTGGAGGTCGCTCCCGAAGGCTTTAAGGTGATTGTCCACGTGGGTAGTACCTGTGTGAAGTCAAGCCAGCGTCTGGCTACTCACGCCCAAGAGATTGGAGCTTTTGGTATTGGTGCAATGGCTACTCCCTTCCCCAAGATTGGTCGAATCGAAGAGCTGGTCAAGTATTGCGAAGAGATCGCTGCTGGAGCACCTAACCTGCCCTTCTACTACTACCATATCCCAGCTTTCAATGGGGCTTATCTCCCCATGCTGGACTTCCTGAAGGCGGTAGATGGACGCATCCCTAACTTCGCAGGTATCAAGTACACCTACGAAAGTCTATACGAATACAATCAGTGTCGCCTGTATGCTGGTGGTAAATTCGACCTGCTACACGGACAGGATGAAACCATCCTTCCTTGCCTCGCTATGGGAGGCGCACAAGGCGGGATCGGAGGTACGACCAACTACAATGGTCGTTGCCTCGTGGGGATCCTCGACGCATGGGAGCGTGGTGACCTAGAGGAGGCACGCGAGCTGCAGAACTTTGCCCAAGAGGTAATCAATGTGATCTGCCACTTCCGTGGGAATATCGTTGGCGGTAAGCGTATCATGAAGCTCATCGGCTTAGACCTCGGGAAGAATAGAACGCCCTTCAATAATATGACTGATGAAGAAGAGGCTCGCATGAAGCAAGAGCTTGAGGCCATTGACTTCTTCAGCCGTTGCAACATCTTCTGATATTCGCCTAAATACCAGAACTGATGGATGTAAAGAAGTACCTTGCGTATTGGGCAGACCGATACCAAGATGATCTCAAGGAGAATATACTCCCCTTTTGGCTGAAGCATGGCTTAGATAGAGTCCATGGTGGTGTGTACACCTGCGTAGATCGTGATGGTACGCTGATCGACTCTACCAAATCGGTATGGTTCCAAGGGCGCTTTGGATTCATATGTGCCTATGCATATAACAACATCGAAGCGAACGAAGGGTGGCTGAGAGCATCGAAGAGCTGTGTCGACTTCATCGAGCAGCACTGCTTCGATACCGATGGGCGCATGTACTTTGAGGTGACTGCTGAAGGTAAGCCTGTCCGCAAAAGAAGGTATGTGTTCTCTGAGTGCTTTGCTGCGATCGCGATGTCAGAGTATTCGATTGCATCGGGTGATAGAAGCTATGCTCAGAAGGCCTTGGCGCTCTTCAAGCAGATCCTTCACTTCATCAATACCAAGGGGATCCTTGAGCCCAAGTATTGCGAAGGGGTAGAGATGCAAGGGCATTCGATCACGATGATCCTTATAAATACTGCTGCACGTATTCGTGAAGCTATACCTGCTGTCGAACTTGATGAGCAGATTAGCTTGTCTATCGAAACGCTACAGCGCTATTTCATACATCCAGAATTCGAAGCTCTCTTGGAGACCGTAGGGCCTAATGGCGAGTTCATAGATACGATCATAGGACGTACCATCAATCCTGGTCACTGCATCGAGACTGCATGGTTCTTATTAGAAGAAGCCAAGTATCGTGGTGGTGACCCCCAGCTGACAGAGGTGGCAGTCAAGATCCTTGACTGGTCATGGAAATGGGGCTGGGACAAGGAGTATGGTGGACTCATCAACTTCCGTGACTGTAAGGGGCTACCCGTGCAGGACTATTCGCAGGATATGAAGTTCTGGTGGCCACAAACAGAAGCGATCATAGCGACGCTTTACGCCTATGAGGCTACCGGTGAAGAGCGCTTCCTACGCATGCACCAGCAGATTAGCGATTGGACCTATGCTCATTTCCCTGATGTGGAATATGGAGAGTGGTATGGTTACCTACACCGTGATGGCACCGTAGCTCAACCTGCGAAGGGTAATATCTTCAAAGGTCCCTTCCATATCCCCCGAATGATGATCAAGGGATTCATGCTCTGTAGAGACATGATGCAGTCCTAGTCATTTAAGAACTTTAAGTACTAACCATCCCCGTAAAAGTCCCTTATTCCTACGCTCGCTAGTGAATAGGGGACTTTTGCATCTTAATCAGATATATGAAAAACCTAATAAATAGTAAGTATTATCCATGGGTTGTAGTCGCATTGCTGGGCGGTGTGGCCTTGCTCAACTATATGGATCGCCAGATGCTAAGTACTATGAAAGACTCCATGCAAGTGGATATCATAGACTTGCAGTCTGCGACGAACTTTGGTAGACTGATGGCCATATTCCTTTGGGTATATGGCTTGATGAGTCCTATCTCTGGCATCATCGCAGACAACCTAAGCCGTAAGAAGCTTATCGTAGGGAGCCTATTGGTATGGTCCTCTGTTACCTACCTTATGGGCTTAGCGACCACGTATGATCAGGTTTTTTGGCTACGAGCCCTGATGGGGGTTAGTGAGGCTCTCTATCTTCCTGCTGGGTTGTCTCTTATTGCAGATTATCATACTGGTGGTTCAAGGTCACTGGCTGTTGGCATTCACATGACTGGACTCTACCTAGGGCAAGCAATCGGAGGGTTTGGGGCTACCTTGGCTGCAGCCTATTCATGGAATACGACTTTCTATTGGTTTGGCATCATCGGTATCGTCTATGCGTTTGTCCTAGCAGTATTCCTGAAGGACAAGAAGCGAGTAGCCCCAGAAGAGGCGAAGGAGAGTACACCGAAAAAGCCCCAGGCTAATGTCTTGCTTAGCCTCAAGTCTCTGTTTACTAATCCAGCGTTTTGGGTGATCCTCCTCTACTTTGCTATTCCTAGTCTACCTGGCTGGGCAACTAAGAACTGGCTCCCTACGCTCTTTGCTGAGAGTTTAGGGCTACCCATGTCACAGGCTGGTCCCATGGCTACCATCACGATAGCATTCTCCTCATTTGTGGGGGTAGTATTAGGGGGGATCCTCTCTGATAGATGGGTTCGCAAGAACATCAAAGGACGCATCTATACAGGAGCCATTGGCTTATCTCTGACAATCCCCTCGCTCCTACTGCTAGGTTTTGGTAGTAGCATCGTAGAGGTTGTCACTGCAGGGGTCTTGTTTGGGATTGGCTTTGGGATGTTTGATGCCAACAATATGCCCATCCTATGCCAGTTTGTAAGCGTGCGTCAGCGTGCTACAGCCTACGGTGTGATGAATATGGTGGGGGTCTTTGCGGGGGCTATGATCACCTCGGTATTAGGGTCTTGGAGTGATGATGGCAATCTCGGTATGGGCTTTGCCCTTCTTGCCGCTGTCGTTGCTGTCGCCGTCGTGATCCAGCTCTATAGCCTGCATCCCCAGACCGATGATAAGGAGTAATATCAACCAATAACATAAGAAGAATATGATACTTTCTGATCTGAAGTATAGTGAGCGAATCGAGATGCTACACCCTCTTTTTAAGAGAGCTTTCGATTATGTGAAGACTCACGATCTACTGCATACTCCCTGTGGGCGTATAGAGCTAGAGGGAGACGATCTGTTCATCAACAACGTCAATCCTGAGTGTGTCGCCATCGACCAGCAGGTATTAGAAGTCCATCGTGAATACATTGACATTCATATCTTACTAGAGGGTGAAGAAATCATCGGATGGAAGCCTCTCTGTGATGCCAAAGATGAGCGAAAGGAGTACTCAGAGTCTGATGATTGTGCTCTATACGGGGATAAATGCTTCACTCCGATCAAGCTTTTCCCAGGTCAATTCGCTATCGTCTGGCCTGAAGATGCCCATGCACCTCTTATTGGGGAAGGAACGATTCGAAAGCTCATAGTCAAGGTCAGGATCTAGAATGCAGATCCCCCCTCTCCCTCGTCCTTGTCTTTACAGATAGAGGCGAGGGAGAGGCCTTTTTCTGATGCCGTTCATTTATAGAACAAGAAATTGACAACTCCTTAAATCAGAAGATTGACCAATATGAAGACTCTAACTAAATGCTTCCTGCTCCTCGTAGTACTACTCGGTAGTGAACAAATTCTCTTAGCCCAAACTATTAAGGGCACCGTAGTAGATGCCGAGGGGAAACCTATTGAGTTAGCCCATGTTATTGCTCGTAAGTGTGCGGACAGTGCCTTCGTAGCAGGCTGTCTGACAGATGCCCTGGGGCGATTTGCTTTTGATGCTCTGTCTGCGTCTGAGCATATACTCACCGCCAAGTGTATTGGCTACAAGGCTCGCACAGTAGCTGCTCAGCCGGTCTGTAATATCATATTGGAGGGTAATGCCACCGAACTATCCGAGGTCGTTGTGCTTAGCTCCTATGTCAAGCGTTCTCCCTCGGGCGATCTCTCTGTGTGCATCCAAGGTAATCCCATTGCTAAAGGGAAGAGCCTCATGGAGACTCTACGCCATATACAGGGAGTCGAGGTGCTTAGTGGAAATATCTTGATCAATGGTAAAGACCATACAATCATCTATCTAGGAGATCGCAAGATTACGGCAGAACAATTAGGCTCCATCCCTACCAATATGGTGAAGCATATCGAGGTGATACCCAATGCAGGAGCTTCTTTTGGGCAAGAAGCCCAAGGAGGCATCGTGCGTGTAACTCTTCGACAGAAGGAGGGACTTATTGGGGCAATTGGCTTGACTGCACAAGCAGATGGAGAGGGTTTTGTAGATGCCATCCTCACTCCTACGCTACAATATCAGTTTGGTAAGCTATCTGTATATAACAGCCTTAAACTGGGTTCAGGGAATTATCGCACAAGGTACAAGCGTCAAGATAACTACGGCACTCATCATGTAGATCGAAAGTTTCATTCGGATAAGGAGTCCTTGGCTCTTCTAGAGAATTTGGGGCTACAGTATCAGCTTACTCCGACGCAATCCCTGCAAGTTTATGGAGGGCTATATCTGATTAAGGACCGCATCAATCAAACCAACCACAACGGGCAGAAGCTGAGTCTGAGACAAAAGACCGATCGATCTTTTGTCGAAGGTAATGCGGGCTTGCTCTACCGAGTTAATTTGAATTACGGGAAAAACTCTTCCTTCTCTACCAAGGTTGAGTATCTCAGTCAGAGAAATAGCGATCATATAGACTATGAGCTCAATGCTCATGACGAGAGCGAATTGAGACAGAGGCTGTCCTACCTCTATGTTGAGCCTCGTTTAGAACTGAAGTCGAGCAAGGGGAGTAGTGTAAACTTGGGGATTCGCTTTAGCCGTCTGAGGGACAGAAACGAAATGTCGGGTATCGCCAGTACAATACTCACTCAAGTAAAGCAACAAGACTTCCAGATCTCTGGAGGGGACTTTGCCCCGTGGGTAGAGTACAGTCGCATGATTGGTCAGCGAGCATTCGTGCAGGTAGGGCTAACCTATCAGCTAACAGATATGCAGTATAGCGATTATATCAATCGGATTGCGTCTATCAAGAACCGTTATTCGGGTCTGTATCCCAATGTCCAGTTGCAATACATGCTTAACCCGAAGAAGCAGTCTGGCATATCTATAGCTTATCGCCGAGACTATTCGCTGCCTAATTATGGCTACTATAGCCCTGTGGCTGTCTATCAAAACGAGAAGCTGTATAGCATAGGTAACCAAAATCTAAAGGAAGAAACCTTTCATTCTGTAGAGGCGAATTACTACATCAATCCCAATTGGATCCTGACTTATAGGCTAAAAAGCGGTGCGAACATCATACGTCTGCTTGCTCATCAAGACCCCATGCAGCCAGATGTGGTGTACACGAGACCCGAGAATAGTGGCACGAGTCTACAGCACTATACTTCGCTCTCCTATACAGCCAGTGTGTCGGACTTTTGGCAGACTAATAATAGGGTCTTTGTGAGACACAACACAGAGAAGAGCCCTGGTAAGACTATCTCCAGTGCTTGGTTGGGCTGGAGTGCCACCCAGCAGTTTAGATTGAGTAAGACAATGGGGCTAACGCTATCGGCTACTGGACAGACAGCAGAGAAGCATCTAAGCCATGAAACTGGGCTACGTTATAATCTAGATGCAGGTGTCTATATGAGCTTGCTGAATGATCGGCTACAGATCAATCTTGGGACGCTCAACCTTATTCATAATAGAGCGGTCATACGTGTCAAAACAGATTTTGCAGAGCTTGAACGTACGGATTTATCTCCTCGCAGACGCCTCAAGTTAAGCGTGACATGGCACTTCTCCAGCGGAGATAAAATCAAACGCAGTAACTCACGTACAGTTAATTCGCCCACTCGAGAGACCCCTACACTGTAAGGCTTGATATACTGATGAGATTTTTCTTTAAACAATACGATTCTATGGGATGTGGACTTGTTGGCTATCCTCAGGATCTGCCTTCTTTGTTCTCATAGTTGGAGCGTAGGTAGAAGGACACCTTGAACGATTGTCTCAGAATGCATCATTCCTTAGTGTAGCACGTGCTACAAATTTACTTACTTACACATTGAATGAGAGCATATTGCGGCCTTCAAATAGCTCTTCATTTAGCCGTCACTGCTACACTAATTGCTGCGCCCCGATTTGTGTAGCAGTTTCTGTAGCAGAATTTAACCGATTGATGACGATTAGACCCTAGGGGTAAGCCGTCAGGTCTATGGACTGCGTACAAAGAAAAATCGTTGTAAGACCATGTCCTACAACGATTTTCTCTTGTTTTGAAGGCTTCTGTGACGACCATTTTGCAGTCACTTTGAAGCCTCTTTGCGGAGAGAGAGGCTCTTTCGCTTGAACTATCATAGAGGCTTATTTGATCTCAAAGTGTTGTTTATCAGTGTATATATGGGTATGTTCCTTAAAGTGTAGTATCATAGGATCTCCCTTGCTATATTCATATTTGGGTGTATCTTTGGGTGTGTAAACTATACACCCGAGAGTTATGAATATCAAGCGCAATATCATCTTTGCTCTGGAGAGCCGGAAGAAGGACGGTATCTTGATCGTGGAGAATGTCCCTATCCGTATGCGAGTGAACTTTGCTTCCCAGCGAATAGAGTTCACAACGGGCTATCGTATTGATGTCGCTAAATGGGATGCAGACAAGCAACGAGTAAAGAACGGAGGCACGAACAAGCTTAAGCGATCAGCCTCGGAGATCAACGCTACGCTGCACTCTTGGGGTACTATACCGAGATACAAGAGATCTTCAAGCGCTTTGAAGTGGCCGAGGTCATGCCAAGCCCAGTGGATGTTAAGAGCGCCTTCAATGCCCGCCATCGCCCTGACGATGTACAAGAGGAGCAGACTTCCGAAAAGCTTGATGCTTCGGCAGAGTTCTACAAGGCCTTTGATGAGTTCGTACGTGTCTGTGGTCGGCAGAACGACTGGACGCACGCCACCTATGAGAAGTTTGCTGCGGTGAAGAATCACCTTAGAGCCTTCCTAGCAGACCTTAGCTTCTCCTTCTTCAACGAGGCTGGTCTGACGGAGTATGTGCGCTACCTCCGAGAAGTACGCGAGATGCGCAATAGCACGATCGGGAAGCAGCTCAGCTTCTTGAAGTGGTTTCTACGTTGGAGCTTCAGCCAGGGAATGCATAGGAACAATGCCTACGACACTTTCAGACCTAAGCTCAAGGATACGCAGAAGAAGATCATCTTCTTGACTTGGGAGGAGCTGACGAAGCTTCGAGAGTTCGAGATCCCTCCAGCTAAGCAGTCGCTTGACCGTGTGCGGGATGTCTTCCTCTTCCAGTGCTTCACGGGACTAAGGTATTCGGATGTCTACAATCTCAGAAGAAGTGACATCAAGGAGGATCATATCGAAGTTACTACGATCAAGACTTCTGACAGCCTGGTCATCGAGCTCAACAAGCACAGCAAGGCTATCTTGGAGAAGTACCAGGATGTGGTATTTGAGCACGATAAGGCGCTCCCCGTGATCACCAACCAGAAGATGAATGAGCACCTGAAGGAGCTTGCCGAACTAGCTGGTATCAATGACCCTATTCGCCAGACCTACTACAAGGGGAATGAGCGCATCGATGAAGTGACTCCTAAGTATGCCCTACTTGGTACGCACGCAGGTCGTCGCACCTTTATCTGTAACGCTCTTGCCCTCGGCATCCCTCCTCAAGTGGTAATGAAATGGACGGGGCACAGCGACTACAAGGCAATGAAACCCTACATCGACATTGCGGACGATATTAAGGCTAATGCCATGAGGAAGTTTAATCAGCTATAGCATTCTATTAGGTAACATTCTTTATTACGCTAGGGCTGTCGTGTACCTAGTCGACCAGCTCAAGGCAGGAGGGAATTCTTAGCCCCAAGTCCCCAGGCAGCTCTTTCATCGACGAACTGGATCAGCTCTACAGCCCCTTGAGGTGGGATAGCTTCATCCTCTCCGAGGAGCATGATGAGTTTAGGGCGCCGATCGAAGGTCCGTTTTCGGACGAAGAGCATATCAGACGCAGATCCTAGAGTACACCCAGAGTTTGAATAAGGACAGCCTTCTGACGGTTTGGTACTTACCCTTTCGAGATTTGCTGAAGATCCTAGACTAGCACGAGACGTGGTATTCTGAAAGTCCTTGAGTCTGATGTAGTAGCTTGAGCTTAGAAGCTTGGCTAGAAGGTCTGGGATAAGGATAGAACATTGAAGCCTTCTTGCATTAGTTTTGATTCATCTCTTTAGGCTAAACATGGAGGAGAAAGAAAGCCTTTCTGATGGTGTAGGTAGTTTGAAGAAATCTTTAATTCTTGGGGGAGATTAGCCATTTCTGGAGGGCGATGTCGCTACCGAGGGCTTGATCGAACGCATATACAGAATATCTTGGAAGCTATGGCATACAATCTGAAGCGTATGCCTGGGCTTCTTGTGCTCCAGAGTACCAAATAGCCCAGGAAAGCCCCCTCTCGGAAGGATGATCCTTCCGAGAGGGGGCAAGGGGGAGAGACAGGCATCCCACTGCTCAGCCTAAAGATCCCGATTTTCGAGGCAAGAGGGTACGTGCAATGAAGAGGCGGGCTTGCGCAATGGCCTCTATAGACGGCAAGAAGATGCGTGGGACGAATCCTCGGGGACACGGCGAGAGTAGCTACATCCTCTCGGCTTGGGTCAACGAACACTCTTTAAGTATTGCTCAAGAAGCAGTGGGGGAGAAGACGAACGAGATTACGTGTGTGCCGAAACTCCTTGATAAGCTTGCCCTTGAAGGAGCCATCGTTACGATGGATGCCATGGGTACGCAGGTGGAAATAGCCGAACAGGTGGTCAAGAAGAAGGCAGATTTTGTCCTCGCTCTCAAGGGAAATCAGCGCCATCTCTTCGAGGACACGACCGATGCTTTCTCCACGCGACAGCCACACAAGCGATACCTTGAGCAGGAGAAGGGGCATGGGCGTATCGACAAAAGGAGCTACAAAGTGCTCCCAACAGAGGGCAATCTTACCGATGAAGTTGCTCGACGCTGGCCGATGATACGTAGCTTGGTACGGGTCGAACATGAGGTTACCAAGCCCAGTGCACAACCAACGAAGGAAACGCGTTACTACATCTCAAGCTTGGACTTCAACGAGCCCTCTGCAAAGGAGATAGCCTACTATATAAGGAAGCATTGGGGAATTGAGAACTGCCTACATTGGCAGTTGGATGTGACCTTTCGGGAAGATGCTTTCCGTGCGCGAAAGAACTTTTCGGCGCGCAATCTGAATTTCATCCGCAAGTTTGCTTTGGCTATTCTTCGCAGGCAGCATGACACGCTCTCGCTTAAGGCCAGACGTTGGAAATGCAGCCTGCGCATCGACTACCTCAAGCTGGTACTCGGATTTTGATGCGGGGGTCCTGATACTAGAGCGTTTTTTATTGAGGATAATTTTATACCTTTATAGCCAAATAGGTTCTAACGAGATGTCCCAATATAGTTTCTCATATAACTGCGAATCGCTGAATGATGCATTCAATGCGGTGAATAGGAAGGGAAAGATGCAGAAAAGGTATCTTTCACCTGAATATTTGGTTGCAGCTCAGGAGTATCGTGAGATGAGGAAGGAACTCAATGAGCTATTGAGAAAGAAAGAGCGTACGGAGGTAGAAACGAGCCAGATCGTCGACTTGAAGCAATCAATGAAGGAGAATGCTCAGGAGCAGAAAGCCCTGTTACAAGCACATCTTAGTGAAGTATCTTCAAATATTTTATCAAGTAGTTTTCGTTTCACCCTCACTCCAGATGCATCAGAAAATCCAGAGAAGCCAGTTTATTCTATTGGTACTACAGCTGAAGAGTTCTTTGCTATGCAAGTCCTTTGCCAAAATGTAAAGAAACTGTTTAAGATATCCATGTCAAGTCGTGACGAGATACTTTCTCAATTAAAGATGTTACTGAGGGAGGATAAGAGTAGGTACTATATCATCCGAACGGATGTTCGTCATTGTTTCGAGTCGATACCACATGATAAGTTGTTTGAGTATTTGGAGGGTAACAATCTGCTTGATGTAAAGAGTAAATCCCTTTTGCGAGGACTCATCCGAAAGGAGTTTGAAGCCAAGAATCTACGCCCACTTGTACCGACCTTACAGACTGGTATTCCACGAGGTTGCGCTATCAGTTCGCTACTATCTGAATTCTATTTATCCAAGATAGATGAGGTGATAAAGAGATTTTTGCCAGGTGTTTTATTTCTTGGTAGATATGTGGACGATATGGTGCTTGTTATTCACCCTGATATCAGAGATGAATACCATAAATCAATAGATTGGTATATTGAAGAGCTTAAGGAAATTTATTCTCAAAAGGGATTGAAAATACACACACCATCAGATGGCTTAGGAAAATGCTATATGTATGATTCGGCTAATGCAATAGATTTAGACTTCAATCTATTAGGATATAATATTCATATTGGCAATAAGAATAGAGATAGTTTGGTATTCTCGCTCTCTCAAGACAAATTGAAAAGTATTACAAATAGAATAGATAAGTCGTTCACTACTTTTGACAACATGATTGATATAGTAGGTTTCGATGTAGCAGCACACTATTTGTTTGATGCACTTCATGTATTGACATGCAACATAAATCTGTATAACGCAAAGAAAGGAGTTAAGGTTGGCATCTTTTATTCCAATCAGCTATTGGATAATAAAAGAAATCTGTCATACTTGGATGGACAATTGAGTCGCAACATAGGTAGGCTGAGTCTTTCTTCAAAGACATCTATTGCAATTGCAGATAGGGCTGTACTAGAGGATAGACTGAAAAGAAAGCTTGCTTTACTGTCTTTTACAAAAGGATTCAATTATCCCCACAAGCGTTACAAAATAAAGAAGCAGAGACTACGAACTATAAAATCATCGTGGGTATGAGAAAGAGAAAGAAGATAAAGCTTAGTTATAGCAAAGAGCGAGTTCTCTTTTCCGATGTTTTGCCCTACGAATGTCCTATTATCTTTTCCAATAGGTATCTATACAGATTTCTTGCAAAATATCTATGGGTTGGTGAAGTCAATGGGGGGGAAATACAATTAAAGCAAAACAAGCGGACTGGCGAAAAAGATGCATCGGCTTTTGCAGCATTGCTATTCGGGTGTTATGAAAAGGGGAAAGGAATCGGGACTCTTCAACATCGACCAAATGCTCTATTCTATCCTTATCATTTCAATATAGCTCACAAGCCAAATAAGAACAGAACGCTATCAATTATACATCCATATAATCAATGGCAGGTAGTAGAATTTTATGATCAGTATAAGTACTCCATACTCTATCTATGCAACCAAAGTAGATACTCTCTTCGCAAGCCTCACAAGATAGCACAGTACTTTTACTATAGAGATCGACTCCATCAAAAGTTGTTAGGACAGAAAAGTGACAAAGTCGAGCTATTCTTCAATGAATATGAGAACTTGAAAACCTATTTTAGTTACGAGAAGTACTCAAATATATACAAGTTCTACGAAGACTATCGGTATCAGCGTGCTGAAAAGAAATTCAAGTATCTCACCAAGTTTGACCTTCAAAGCTGTTTCGACAGTATTTATACTCATACAATAAGCTGGGCAACAGCTGGGGGTGCGGATAAGGTAAAGGTTTTGCCCGGATATCATGGATCATGGGTCGGTGATGCATTTGATAATCTAATGCAGTCGGTCAATGCTCGTGAAACAAATGGTATTGTTATAGGTCCTGAATTCTCAAGAATCTTTGCAGAGATTATACTTCAGTATATAGACCAAAAGGTTGAGCAGGAACTATTGGAAGAAAAGCTTTGTCAGAAATCTAACTATGAATGTTTTCGGTATGTTGATGACTATTTTCTCTTCTATAATGATGAAAAGGATAGAAATCTCTTCTTGGAAAGCTTAGTAAAATGGCTGAAGGAGTTCAAGTTACAAATTAGTCCATCCAAAACAGAAGAGTTTGAAAGACCTTTCGTCACAAAAATTACAATAGCCAAACATCGAATCGATGATTTGTTCAGCGATATATTCTCGATCCCACTTTGGGAAGAAGTAGAATCAAATTTAGGGGCAGAGAAAGATGAGGATGCTGAAGATTTATGTTCTGATAAAGACAAGGAAATACTATACAGAAAATTCAATATATACCTGCCTGCAAATAGCATAAATACTCGAATAAAGGCAATAGTAAGGGAATGTGGAATTGAATATCGCGATATAGCAAACTATCTGCTTGAGAAAATGAGTCAACGCCTTGACGCTTTTCTCAATCGATATGAAATGGGGCTTAAGAAGTATGAACGCTTGATGTCTAAAGAGGATACCGATAAGGAGGAGGTTGAGCTTCTGGCACAAGGAGTGCAAAGGAAGCTTACAAGTTATCTTGTATCTCTGATTGATGTGGCGTTCTTCGTGTTCAATAGTAACAGACAGATAAACACTACATTGAAATTGCAGAAGATAATGAACTCCATCATTATCTATGCAAAACGACATGGTAATTTCATGGATAATCCAGAAGTTAGATTTCAAACGGTAAGCAAGGATATTCTTTTTAAGAAGATTCAGGATGAAATAGCCCTAGTACTAGCTACAACTGATTCACATCGGCACACCTTGCATGAAAGTCTCTATCTATTAATACTAGCCAAAGAATTAGGCTCCACATATCTATTCACACCTGAAATTATCAAATCCTTCATTGAAAAGAGTGAATTGCAGTATGAGCTATTTGCATGTATCATCTTATTGTATTACTTTTCGAATCATAAGTGCTATGATAAACTAAAGGATTCATTAAAAGATGAAATTTTGAAGAAGTATAGGCTCATAGCAGAGTCAGAACGTAAACGCAGTTCGGAACTTACTATTCTCACCGCAGATATGATGACTTGTCCCTTTGTAGATGATGTATACAAGCAAAGCCTTCTTAAATTGATGGGCATTACTGAGCCAAAAGATCAGCAGATGATAATGCACTTTGCGAAGAAACAAAAGTACATTTTCACTCGCTGGACAATGTTTAATTTGAATAAAGAATTACAGGCAAAGATTTCACAGGAGGTATATTCGTAGCTTCTGTAACAGCTGTTGGTCCAACTATACATTCACACACATAACCTTCAGCTAGCCGAAACTAAGCGGGAAGTTGCGTTTTCCCAAATGGTTGGTTAGGGTTGTACCGAATGTGAAATCTTGCCTTTCTCAAACTTATAAACCTCTCAATAACGAACTACCCCCAAGACTATTAGTCTTGGGGGTAGCTTTTTCTAGACTGATTGATTTCTATGTGTGAGCGCATTGCACGGCATTTCCAAAGGAGACCATTGCGCAAGCCCGCCCTTCATTGCACGTACCCTCTTGCCTCGAAAATCTGGATCTTTAGGCTGAGCAGTGGGATGCCTGTCTCTCCCCCTTGCCCCCTCTCGGAAGGATCATCCTTCCGAGAGGGGGCTTTCCTGGGCTATTTGGTGCTCTGGAGCACAAGAAGCCTGCATACGCTTCAGATTGTATGCCATAGCTTCCAAGATATTCTGTGTATGCGTTCGCTCAAGCCCTCGGTAGCGACATCGCCCTCCTGAAAACCACCTTCGAATACTCCCGAAGGTGCGCTCGATTAAACAGCGTATTTTGCTGATGGCGTTATTCAGTTCACGTTGTCGCTCTGTGAGCTTCATCCCCTTCTGCGCCTTGAGCATAATCCCATCAATCAAGCCGCGCTCAAGCAGACAAGCCGAGTTCTTCTTGCCACAATAACCTTTATCGGCAAGGACACTAACGCCCTGCGTAAGCTCGGCCTTCTCTATCAGCTCGGGTAATACCACCGTATCGGCACAATTGGCTGGCGTGGTAATTACACTCTCCACCAACCCTTGCCCATCGGTCAGCACGTGCTTTTTGTACCCGTAGCGATAGTGCCTGCCTTTGCGCACCCAACGAGCTTCCGTATCGACCCCTGGTTTGCGACTTTTCAACTCATACTGATAAGCTTGCTCTTGGGCTTGCTCTTCTTCGGTGCGCAAGTCCTCGCGGTCGTCTGCCACTTCGATGAGGATACTTCCATCGGGAGCGTGCGGGCTATCCA
>ERZ772986.236-NODE-236-length-35185-cov-4.431711_pt1 | contig 35185 bp, 35 predicted proteins | sample MGYA00511898_ERZ772986 | MGnify/ENA primary metagenome ERZ772986 (study PRJEB29015, sample SAMEA2737934) | human oral metagenome | biome: human oral; feature: human-associated habitat; material: dental | place: China | collected 2148 ... | reverse complement strand
CACCTGTCTCCAACAATATGTTGTTTTCATCTTTATATTAACTCTGTTTATTGGGGATTGTCAATACTCCCGAAGTCTTTTACAATAAAAACGAGGAAAATATTTGTCTATCCCTTGAAATCCTTGAGTTTACTACATTTATTGTCTCTACAAGCGCTAAAAACACTCTTCGTTTTTCCAGTTATTGACGAAATAAGCACCTAATAAGCACCAAAATCATCAAAGATTTTAGAAGCTTCTGCATCCATACTAGGGATGAAATGTGTATAGTTATCCAGCGTCACGACAACGGAACTATGTCCCAGCCTCTTGCTCACTATTTTAATGCTGACACCTTTTGAAAGAAGGTATGTAGCATGGTAATGTCGTAGTGAGTGCAGTGAACAATCTTCCGGAAAATGAAGTAGCCTCATTAGTTTTTTCGCTGACATTGTAAAGTAGCCTAACCAACTATGACAAGAAATATTTCCGCAGTCAAATACATACTCGCTTTTAGATGTATCTTCCAACGCACATAAGTTTTCTATCGTCTTTTTCGGTATATGAATTGTCCGATAACTTGCCTTTGTTTTTAGAGGCTCGTTGCGCCCTGCGTTCGTAACTTGTCGATTAACAGAAATCTTATTGTTTTTCTTGTCTATGTCACTCCATTTTAGTCCCAACATTTCCCCACGGCGCAATCCCGAGGTCACCGCAAGCAGAAAGAACGCATACATCATTTTGTCTCTCTGCATAGGCCACTCTTTCACTTGTATTAGCCTCAACAAATCCTTTATCTGCTCTTCCGTCGGAAGCTGTGAATCCACTTTTCTCTTATTTTTTCCTATCTTCATCACACCTACCATTGGAGATTTTATTATCGTCCCATCACAAACAGCTTCTCTAAAGATAGCGCCAAGTGCTGTTTTGATTAAACGAAGTGTTGACTTCGCCACGGGTAATGTTTTTAAGTGTTCCGTTATCATATCTGATGAAATCTTTGACATGATAAAAATATCCAGTGGCTTACAATACCCCAAGATACTTTTGTAAGAGATATGCGTATTCATCGCTATAGATATGCTCTTATTATCTAACCACTTCTGCTTGTATTCACCAAAGGAAATCTGCTTCATCTCCGTGGATATTTCACCAATATTGAATTTATGGCGCAACGTAGCTGCCTTATCCAACACCTCTTGCCGAGAACTTCCAGTGACGGACTTTCTCTTTTGTTTTCCATCCAGTCCGACACCTATGGTAAAAGTCATCTTATATTTACCATTAGGCATGACAGTGACCGAGCCTTCCCCTTTATTCCTTCTTTGTTGCTTTGATTTTCTCATAGTATCTGACCTCCAAATTTGCAAAATATTTTCGTGAGCATATATATAAACGCGCGGGCACTGAAATCCCCCGTGCGCCCCTGTCCGCGTCTGTGCGTGCGCGTGCTGTCACTTGAAGCCTCACGCCCAGCCTCTCTATACATGCAGGGGAAACCTCATAATGTAGCATAAAGACAGAACCCGCACCATCACTGAGCTAGTGCCTTATCGGTGCTTATCGTGGTGCTTATCGCTATCATACGTCCTACGTCAAGTGACACTCATGGCTCCGTGTACTCGAAAAGATGAATCAAATTGTCTATAAGGCAGCTTGCGTATGCTTAGATTTATCTTTGATTTTACTTTAGTTAGTTAAAGTAGTAAAGGATAGTAGTAGTGACTTGTTGCGGATATAGGACGAGATGGGAACTTTTTGTATCTATTCGTTTTCGTAGTATGTCTTTTAGGCATAGTTAGTATAACTTAAAGGAATACTTTGTGTATCTATCTGAATCAATCTGTTAGAGCCGCTTCACCGACGCTTTGACAAATAAAAGCAAGCTAAAGAAAAAGCCCTGCACCTAAAGTAACTGAACGCTACTAAAGGTGCAGGACTTTTTGTTGTCTATCACGTCCTTGTCGTCTCCCGGTGCTCCTGGATGAACTCTACTATCCACTGCCGGAATAGCTCTGATGTGTTAATAGCCTTGCGTTTGGCTAAATTCTGGAATTGCTTTTTTGTTATGTTGTCTATCCGGAATTGGATATAACTGTCTTTTTCCTTGTCTTTGTCTGCCATAATAATCACCTCCCATCCCTTGTATCATAACATGTTACGGCTTGTATTGTCACGCCCAGCAAAAAAAAAAAAATTAAAAAAAGCAAAAACCTCTTGACATGTAGTGACACGTCATGATAATATGAGAATCCCAAGAGGTTATATACCTCGCGGGACACGAAGCCAAATTTTTTTAAACCAAATGTAGTAACACGTCAATACGAAGGAGGAGCAAAAAATGGAAACCATCACCGTACCTGCCGAACTCATCAAGGCATATGAAGAACGTATCGAGAGCCTTAAAAAGATGGCAGAAGCGTATGAAGAGTATGCCAAGAGCCTCGAAAACAACTTGAAGATAGCTAGAGAATTTGGTGCTTTTAAGGCAGCAGAAGTCGAGCAAATGTACAAGGAACGCGAAGAGTGGGAAGCCAAATACTGGAGCGTGGTAGACAACAAATAAAAACCACGCGCCTTGCAAGTGCCCTATAGGGAAGCTTATAGGGCACCATGGAGGGCACGAAAAGCACCACTCCAAGCATATAAGGAAAACAGACAAGTGTAGGAGGTATGCAAAATGAAAACCAAGATAACGCAAAAAGCTATCAAAAAGGCCTTTGACAACATTATCCAGATTGGTTACTGCCAAGCGCCCCATCTGTTGGCGAGGCTGGAACCCAATTTCTACACGGCTGGCTTGTACGGCTGGCTGGCAGACATCTACATCGTAGACAACAAGACCGCTATTGTCACCGGATATAACACCTTCGGAAACATCAACCCTAGCCGTGAACTCATCGAAAAGTACGACAGGCTCGCCGCGAAGGAATTGATGACAACAGAGGAGCTTATCACCTGCTTTGTTGTCAAGTCTCTGCAAGAGGCTGGAAAAGACTGAATAACCTCTCGCGCTCTGCAAGTGCTCCTGTAAACTCTACAGGGGCACCATGGAGGGCACGAAGCCCCCAGAATAGGAGGGACAACAAATGTGCACAGAACAAGCCTTTTCCTTTTCATATCCCATAAAAAATGGGTATGACAACTACTTCCTTATTTTCTCCCTAAATGGTGTACATTTGCTCGGCACTCACGGAAAAAAGAAAATCCGTGTAGTACCAAGCGAAAAGAAAGCGGTGGGCTTGCGTGGCAAGTACACCATCGAAGTAGGACATCTGGTGAATACCTACACCGATGGAGAAACAGCCTTGCAGCTCTTCCTCGGGCAGCCAGTGGAGAAGCAGGATGAGGAATTCAAAAGGATGATAAATGACATCATCCTGAAAATCGGTCATACGGCGGGCATAAACGCCAAAGAAGACAATATATTTGCCTTTGATTATTGAAGTTAAATCAAAAGTCCCTGATAGCGGACGTACCGCTTAGGGCAAGTTACAGACAGAGGAGGTAAATATCATGAAAACCATCACCGTACCCGCCAAACTCATCCAGGCCTATGAAGAACGTATCAAGGCACTTGAAGAGCTTGTAGCGGCTCACGAAACCCGTAACAAGCACCTTGAAGAATCACGGAACGGGTGGCGCACTGAAACCATCGAGCTTTGCAAGCAGCTCAAAGAGGCCGAAGCTGAAAAGGAAGCATGGAAGGCTCTGTATAGCCTCAGCAATTAAGAAGCCTTGTGTCTTGCAAGTGCTCCTATAGCATCTATAGGGGCACCATGGAGGACACAAAAAGCACAGCGCAACCGCACCTCCTACATCGCAACATTGTTTGTAATTGTCGCACGTTTAAGAGAAAGGAGCGCCATCGCGTCCACAGAAAGGAGAATGATACTCTTTGGAAACCACAACCCAAGAAGAACAATGCCTGGCAACGCACGGCAACATGTACCTTGCGCAACTTACGCTCGAAGAAAACAGTAAACGAGCCGCCGAAGACCTCCTCAAAGCCTCCATGGAAAAAGCCAAGCAAGACGGCACCGCCGCCGATACGACACTGGGCAAAAAGCTTACTGACCTTGCATGGCAGACATGCCGCGAAAACGTCAAAGCCCTCATCGACATCGCCATCAAGCCAAAACGCGGCGTAGTTGGCGGGCACACCGCCCTACTTAAACAGCTCATCGACATCTACGACGACGCACCCGACGACCTTGCGCACCTCCTGACCCTCGCAAGCCTCGCCGAAGCCCTCAACGCCTGCTTCCGGCAGCGCGACAGCATCAGCCACATCGGCGATAAAATCATGAGCGCCGTTCTCGATGAAGCTTCCATCCATGCCTACATGAAAGACAAAACAAAGAAAGAAGCGCAAAAATTCAACAAACTTCTGGACGAGCGCGTTCAGCTCTCCTATCGCCAAAAATTTGCACGCAACTGGATCCAGAAAAACGGCGCAACCTACATCAAATGGAGCGCCAAAGAACGCGCCACCCTCGGCGCAAAACTCGTCGAAGCCATCGTCAAAGGCAGCGACTACTTTTGTCTCAAAGAACACGACGTCAATGGCAAATACGTCGCCTGCCTGGAACCAAAAGAATGGCTCCTCGAAACATGGCGCAAAAATGTAGACCTCCTGGCCAACTACTCCTACCACTTCATACCTACCATCATACCGCCAAAAACATGGGAAGAACCCTACAACGGCGGCTACTACGGAGCCTACCAGCGCTTCGGCAGCCTTATCCGTATGCACGACGGTGGCGCCAACACCAGCAACAAATTCATTCGCGACTACAAAGCACGCCTCGCCCAAGTCGACCTCACACAAATTTACAGCGTGCTTAACGCACTGCAAGACACGCCCTTCATCGTCAACCGCGACATGCTCGCCATCATCCATGCCATCATGGACACAGGCGGCGGCCTCGGACTGCCGAGACTAGAACCAGAAGCCAAACTCCCCGACCTGCCCGAACCCTACACCGAAGAAGAACTCAAAGACCACAAAAGAAAACAAGTCGCCATCATCAAGCGCAACACCGCAAGAGCAAGCAAAACCCTGCGCCTGCTCGCCACCGTAGCAGCCGCCGACAAATTCAAAGAATACGAAAAAATCTACTTCCCGTGGAACATGGACTATCGCGGACGCTGCTACCCGATACCCAACTCCCTCTCTCCCCAAGGCGACGACGTAGCCAAATCCCTGCTCCTCTTCGCAGACCCCAAGCCCTGCACAAGCGACGACGACCTCCAATGGCTCGCCATCCACGGCGCAAACCAGGCAGGACAAGACAAAATCCCCCTGCAAGAACGCGCCGCATGGATAAAAGCACACGAAGAACAAATCATCCACAGTGCAAACGACCCACTAGGCTACACATGGTGGCACGACGTCGCCCAAAACGACTACCCGCTCGAATTTCTGGCCTTCTGCATCGAATGGCAAAAAGCCCGCGCCTTTTCTCTTACACATGGGACATTAAAAGGTTTTAAGACAGGCTTACCCATCGCCTTCGACGGCTCCTGCTCCGGCCTGCAGCACTTCTCGGGACTTCTCAGAGACGAAATCGGCGGCCGCGCCGTTAACCTCACGCCAAGCCCCACCGTGCAGGACATCTACACCATCGTCGCAGAAAAAGTCAACCTCGTCCTGCGAAAAGACGCACAAGTAGGCACCCCCGACGACGTAAAACGCGACGCAGCAGGCGAACCCGCCAAAGACAAACAGGGCAGCACCATCCCCATCTACGGCAGCAAATACCTCGCCCAAACCTGGCTCACCTTCGCCCGCGACAAATACGGCACCGACGGCATCCCACGCAAAGTCTGCAAACGCTCCGTCATGACGCTCGCCTACGGCTCCGGGCAATACGGCTTCAAAGAAAACCTCCTCGCCGACATCATCAAACCCTACATCTACGACCACCCAGACCAAAGCACCTTCCTCGACAACACCCACAACACCCAAGCCGCCACCTACATGGCAGCGCTCATCTGGCAAGCCGTAGCAAACACCGTCGTCAAAGCCGTCGAAGGCATGAAATGGCTGCAAAAAGTCGCCAAAGCCATCACCAAAGAAAGAAACGTCGTCACATGGACGACCCCGAACGGCCTCCCCGTCCAACAAAATTACACCGAAGTCAACCTGCACGCCTTTGAAATGCGCGTCGCCAAACACAAAAAACGCTTCTACTACCTCGACAACCAAGGCAACATCGACAAACGTCGGCAGGCAAACGGCATCAGCCCCAACTTCATCCACAGCATGGATGCCGCCCACCTCCAAAGAGTAGTAGACGCATCCCATCGACGAGGCAACAAAAACTTCGCCATGATACACGACTCCTTCGGCACCGACCTCGCGCACGCCGGAGAACTCTTCAAAATTACGAGGGAAGAATTTGTCAAACTCTATGAACAACAAGATTACTTTCAGAATTTTCTGGAAGATATAGCCTATCTGCTGGACGAAAAGACTAAAAAAGCCCTCGAAGAAAGCAAGCCCAGCTTTGGCAATCTGAACATCAAGGAGGTGATGCAATCCGACTTCTGCTTTGCCTAGCCGCACTGCAGGAGAGGAAAACAAACAAAACAGCCGCCGCAGTCAGCCATCGAAGATACTTTAGCACGCTAAAGGAATCAAACAAAAAGGAGAAAGGACACCATGGAAACAAAAGCCATCAGCAACATCCACATCGAGCAGAACACGGACGGACAGCTTGTCGTATCGAGCCGTCAAGTCGCGGAGCACTTCGAGAAACGTCACGCAGACGTTCTTGCGGGCATCGAGAATATCAAAACGGAAAATTCCGCTGTGACCCCTATGTTCTGCGAAACGACTTATACGGCAGGTACGGGGAAGGCTTACAAGGAATACCTGATGAACCGCGACGGCTTCATGCTCCTCGTCATGAGCTTCACGGGAAAGAAAGCCCTCGAATGGAAAATCAAATACATCGAAGCCTTCAACGCCATGGAAAAAGCGCTCAAGCAGCAGTCGCCCAGCTACCTGCTCGAAGACCCCATCGAGCGAGCCAAGCGCTGGATAGAAGAACAGCAAGAAAAGAAGCTCGCCCTCGCCGCCCTCGAAGAAAGCAAGCCCAAAGTCGCAACCTACGACGCACTCGTCAGCAACGAAGGCTATGTAGGCCTGCGGGAAATGGCGAAAATGCTCGGCTATCCCGTCAACAAAATGGGTGCCTACGTCTGCGAAATCGGCATGTGCTACAAGCAAGGCAGCATCTACTACCCCTACGCCCAATTCAACAACAACGGCATGTGCGTCGGCAAGTGGCATAAAGCCAAGTGGACGAGCAAAGGCGGCATGAAGACCGTATGGAGCCTCGAAGGCGTCGAATACGTCCGAAAGTCGTTGGAGCGCATCGGCTTCTACAACAAAAGCAAGAAAGAGTAAACAATAAAGAATAAGCAAACAAGCAGGAGCGTGCCAAACGACGGTACGCTCCTATATTTTCCCTAAATACCCATTGACTTATAGAACTATTTTCTCAGGAATTTTAATTGCCGCACGTTTAAGAGAAAGGAGCGCCAAAAGACCTCGTAAAGAAACAAAAAGAACCCAAAAGGAAACCTAAAAGCAACAACAAGAAAAAACAAGACCATAGCTTATAACATCTTACATCTACCTAAAAAAGAAAAAGAACAAAGAGCATCTAGTTTTATATAAGCCTTATATATAAATATTATTTATAAAAGATTTATATAAGCCAGATGCTCTTTGTTTGTCTTCCCCTTCAAGACCCCTTGAAGCAACTTTAAGGAACCACAAACCCTGAAAGGAGAACCCCAAAACCATGCCCACACGACACCCTGCCCGCAAAAGCGCCCTCACCATCCCCTGCCAAAAGCTCGTCCCCTGGGCGCATCTCCCCGAGCGCAAAAGTGCAGGCGCCGCAGGCTACGACCTCACCCTCGCCGCCGACTGCACCATCCCCAACACCAACGTACAGCAAGAAGCCGTCATCGCCCACACAGGCATCGCCCTCGCCATCCCCTGCGGCTACCACGGCAAAATCTTCCTGCGCTCCTCGCAAGGCCTCAAAACCAAAGTGCGCCTCGCCAACGGCACAGGCATCATCGACAGTGACTATCGCGGAGAAATCTGCCTGCTCCTCGAAAACAACGCCCGCCAGACCATCCACCTCGCCAAAGGAGAACGCATCGCCCAAATCCTCATCGAGCCGAACACCAACCTTGCCATCATTGATGCCGAAACCCTCCCCTCCACCGAACGCGGCATAAAAGGCTTCGGCAGCACAGGAAAGGACTAGCCCATGCACAGCACCGCCCACTACGAAAGCACCCATCAGCCCATCGAAACCATGCAGGCGAACCTAACCCCCGCCGAATTTCTCGGCTACCTGCGCGGCAATATCATCAAATACGCCTGCCGCCTCGGCAAAAAAGGCGATGCCCTCACCGACGCCGAAAAAATCCGCCGCTACGCCGACTGGCTCGTCCAAGTCCTCCACGGCGAAACCATCGACCCGCGAAAATAAAGGCCTCGCGGCACATAAAGACACAAAAGTGCGCCCCAGAAGAACGACACCCTCTCAGCCCTTGAAAACACTGGGCTGGCGGCTAATTGGCGCACGTTTAAGAGAAAAGAACGCCAACCCGAAAGGAGCACCCACCCATGGCAATCAAATTCAAAACCATCACCACCCCCACAGGCGAAGCCCTCTTCTGCCACACCAAAGCCACCGAAACCTTCGACGGTAAAGACACAGGCAAGTACACCCTCCTCCTCAAACTCACCGAAGCCGAAAGCCAGGAACTCCTCGACGCCATCCACGCTGAATGGGAAACCGCCAAAAGCGCCGAATTTGCCGACAAGAAATGCACCGGCGACATGAGCGACGGCCTGCGCGTCTACAAAGAAGAACCCCTCTTCAAATTCTCCTGCAACGCCAGCTACAAGAACAAGCACGGCGAAGAAACCTCCGTCACCATCCCCATCTTCGACACCGCAGGAAAAGAAATCAGCGCCCAGCTCGGCGAAATCGGCAACGGCTCCAAAATCAAAGTCGCCGCCAAACTCGTCCCCTATCACATGAGCGCCAAAAACTACGGCATCAGCCTGCGCCTCACCGCCATCCAGCTCATCGACTACGTCCCCTACGGCAGCGGCACCGCCGAATCCTTCGGCTTCGACACCGACGGCAAAGGCTACACCGCCGTAGAAGAAGACGACAACCCCTTCTACGACAGCGGAAAAGGCGAGACGGCAGAAGACGACGGCAGCGACTTTTGACATGGCTCAAAGGCGGCAAATACACCTATAAAAAGCCCAGCGGGCACCGCTCGGGGCTGGAAGACCATATTGCAGCGCAAATCCAAACCACCGAGAAAAAAGAAGCGTACGAGCAATACACCATCCCCTACACCGTGCCCGCCAGCACCCATGCCTACACCCCCGACTTCGTCCTCGCCAACGGCATCATCATCGAAGCCAAAGGCATCTTCGACACCCAAGACCGCCAAAAACACCTCCTCATCAAAAAGCAATATCCCCACCTCGACATCCGCTTCGTCTTCTCCAACCCCCGTCAAAAAATCAACAAAGGCTCCAAGACCACCTACGCCGCCTGGTGCGAAAAGCACGGCTACACCTACGCCGCCCGCCTCATCCCCCACGCCTGGTTCCAAGAGCCGCCCAAGCCCACCCAAGGGCTTATCCCCAAAACAAAAAAGAAAGGAGCCACCCCCTCGTGATAACCTTCAAACAGCGCGAAAGGACGGATGCCATACGACTTGACTACCACCCCGAATACAAAGACAAGCCCCTCGCTCAAATCCTCAAAGACCAAAGAGGAAAAGGCAGCTTCCACCTCGGCTACCACTACATCCTGCGCACCGACGGCACCCTCGAAAAAGGCATCGACGACCGCCTCTACGCCCACCACACCCTAGAAGGCGCCGACACCAGCATCTACGTCCTCGTCACGAACGATCGCCTCAGCGACATGGCGCACATCGCCCTCGACGAACTCGCCGCCCACCTCAAACTCCCCATCAAGGAGTGACAAACCGTGTCCATCCAAAAAGCCCACCTGCCCTGCCCCGACTGCGGCAGCAGCGACGGCCTCACCTGCTACGACGACCACACCTACTGCTTCGTCTGCGAAAAATGGACGCCCCTCGAACCCCGCAGAAAGGAGGCACGCATGGCAAAAGACCTCATCCCCCTCGCCGACATGACCTACAGCGCCCTAAAAGCGCGAGGCATACGCGAAGACACCTGCCGCAAATACAAATACACCCTCACCCGCGACAAACACGGCAACCCCCTCCAAGTCGCCAACTACTGCGATAAAGACGGCAACCCCCTCTTCCAGAAAACGCGCGACAAAGAAAAAAACTTCGCCGTCCTCGGCAAAAAGCACCACATCTTCTACGGCCAGCACCTCTTCAAAGGCGGCGGCAGAAAACTCGTCATCACCGAAGGAGAAATCGACTGCCTCACCGTCAGCCAGGCACAAGACAACAAATACCCCGTCGTCAGCCTCCCCTTCGGCTGCCAATCTGCCGCCAACATCTTCAAAGCCCAGCTCGACTGGCTCTCCGGCTTCGATGAAGTCATCATCTTCTTCGACGAAGACGAAGCAGGACGACGCGCCCGCAAGAAAATCGGCGGCATCCTCCCCCCGGGAAAACTCAAAATCGCGCACCTACCCCTGAAAGACCCTAACGAATGCCTGCTCCAAGGCCATCCCGAATACATCATCCACGCGATATGGCACGCCGAAGCATACCGCCCCGACGGCATCCTCAACGCCAAAAACCTCAAAGAAAAACTCCTCGCCAGCGACGCCGACATCCAAAGCTACCCCTACCCATGGGCAAGCGACCTCACCCGCAAAACCCACGGCATACGAAAAGGCGAAATGCTCCTCCTGACCGCCGGAAGCGGCATCGGCAAATCCACCACCGCCCGCGAACTCGCCTACCACCTTCACCAAAAGCACCACCTCAAAATCGGTATGCTCATGCTCGAAGAAGCCCCGAAGAAAACCCTGCGTGACCTACTGAGCATCCACCTCGAAAAACCACTCCACCTCGCATGGAACGACAAAACCAAAGCCGAAGCCGAAGCCGCCTACGATGAAGTCTTCGGCGACGGCGGCATCCTCCTCTACGACCACTTTGGCAGCATGGAAGCCGACAACCTCCTCGAAAAAATCCGCTACATGATAATCGCCGAAGCCTGCGACATCGTCATCCTCGACCACATCACCATCGCCGTCACCGCCATCGAAGACCGCAAACTCGACGAACGCTCCACCATCGACCGTCTCATGACAACCCTGCGCTCCCTCGTAGAAGAAACAGGCGCAGGCCTTATTGTTGTCTCCCACCTCCGAAAAACCGACACCAAAACCTGCCCCTTCGAGCAAGGCGGCGCCATCGGCTTAGACGACCTCAGAGGCAGCGGCTCCCTAAAACAACTCCCCGACACCATCCTCGCCTTAGAGCGCGACCAGCAAGCCGCGGAAGAACAAGACAAAAACACCCTCAAAATCCGCATCCTCAAATGCCGCTTCACAGGTGCCACAGGACTATGCGGCACCCTGCGCTTCAACAAAAGCAAAAACCGCCTCGAAGACATCGACCCCTTAGAAATCCCTCCGCAGAAAGGAAGTGAAGAAGACACGTGTCCCTTCTAATCCCCCTCGTCTCCCACGGCATCACCCTAAGCGAAATTCCCGACCGCATCGCCCTCTACCTTGAAATCGGCAACTGCCAAAACGACTGCCCCGGCTGCCACAGCCCGCACCTGAAAAAGCCCGTCCCCCGCCTCACCCCCATAGAAGAAATCGACGCCCTCGTCGAAAAAGCCATCGGCCAGGGAGCCAATGCCCTCGTCATCATGGGCGGCACCACCAACGGCATCGAAGACCAAGACCTCATCGCCATCTGCAGCCAGCTCGGCATCATCCTCCCCGTCTGCCTCTACTCCGGCAGAGACGACGAAGAACGCGACAAAGCCATCGCCAAAAAAGCCTGCTGCACCTGGCTCAAAACAGGAAGCTACAAAGAAGCCCTCGGCGGCCTCTCCTCCCCTGCGACAAACCAACGCTTCTACTTCCTCGAAAAAAAATGCCTCTTCGACGACTGCGGCGTCTACCTCCACACCGAAATCACCTGGACTGACCAGACCCACCTCTTTCAGAAAGGAGCCACATGAACCTCACAAAAGAGCAGACAAAAGACCGCCTCGGCTTCATCGACCGCTACCTCCGCGCCAAAAACGCCGCCACAGGAAGCGAAGTCGATGCCAACGCCAACGTCGCAAAAAAGACGCTCGCCACCATGGAAGCCGAACTCTACAAACCCTTCACCATCGCCCTCAACCGCGCCAAAGTCTGCGAAAAACTCACCCGCATGTTCGGCGAAGCCCAGGCAAACGAATACCTCGGCGACCTCGAAAGCCACCTCATCTACGTCCACGACGAAACCAGCCTCAAACCCTACTGCGCCTCCGTCAGCCTCTACCCCTTCCTCCTGGAAGGCACCAAAAGCATCGGCGGCGTATCAGGCGCCCCCAAGAACCTCCAAAGCTACTGCGGCGGCTTCGTCAACCTCGTCTACCAGATAGCCGCAGGCTTCGCAGGCGCCGTCGCCACCGTCGAATTTCTCCACATCTTCGACTACTTCGCCCGCAAGACCTACGGCAAACACTACCTGCAAACAAACGTCAAAGAAATCAAGCAGGAACTCCAAGGCGTCGTCTACGCCCTCAATCAGCCCGCCAGCGCACGCGGCGACCAAAGCGTCTTCTGGAACATCAGCGTCCTCGACCACCCCTACATGGAAGAAATGTTCGGCGCCTTCTACTACCCCGACGGCACAAAAGTCGACATAGAAAGCACCATGGCGCTCCAAAAATTCTTCATGGCATGGTTTAGAAAAGAACGCGCGAAAGAACTCCTCACCTTCCCCGTCCTCACCGCCTCCCTCCTCACCACAAAAGACGGCTTCGCCGACGAACCCTTCCGCGAGTATTGCGCACGGGAAATGAGCAAAGGCCACAGCTTCTTTGTCTACATGTCCGACAGCGTCGATTCCCTCGCCTCCTGCTGCCGCCTCCGCAACGAACTCGCCGACAACACCTTCAGCTACACCCTCGGCGCAGGCGGCGTCGTCACAGGCAGCGCACAAGTCATCACCATCAACCTCCACCGCCTCTTTCACCACGCCCAAAGCCTCGGCAAAGACTTCTTCCTTGAAACCCTCGAACCCATGATAGACGACGTACACAAATACCTCCTCGCCTCCCGCGCCGTCTACGAAGACTACATCGAAGCAGGTATGCTCCCCGCCTACACCGCAGGCTACATGGACATCCAGAAGCAATTCCTCACCATCGGCCTCAACGGCGTCGCAGAAACAGCAGAAGCCATGGGCTACACCATCGGCAACAACAAAGCCTACAAAGACTTCCTCGCCGACCTCCTCGCCATCTTCAAGCGCAAGAACAAAGCAGCTCGGAAAACCTACGGCGCACGCTTCAACACCGAATTTGTCCCCGCCGAAAACCTCGGCGTCAAAAATGCCCAATGGGACAAAGAAGCAGGCTTTCCCGCCCGACGCGACTGCTACAACTCCTACTTCTACCTCGTCGAAGACGAAACCACCACCATCCTCGACAAGATAGAACTCTACGGCGAACGCATCACCCGCCACCTCGACGGCGGCAGCGCCCTCCATCTGAACCTCGAACAGCTCCTCTCTGAAGCACAAGCCATGAAGCTCTTCGACCTCTGCCGGAAAAACGGCGTCCCCTACTGGACGACCAACACACTATGCACCATCTGCAACACCTGCGGCGCTATCGACCCCGTCACAAGAAAAGCCTGCAAACAATGCAGCAGCGAAAACATAGACTACGGCACCCGCATCATCGGCTACCTCAGACGCATCAGCAGCTTCTCCGACGCAAGACAAAAAGAAGCCGCCCGCCGCTGCTACTCATAACCAAAAGGTATGAAAGGAGACCTCCCCATGAAAAGCATCAAACTTATCGAAGCCCTGGCGCACCTCCTCGCCTCGCTCTACCAGCGCACCCTCTACTTGCGCCAGCGCCTCATCCGCGCCGCCATCCATAACCGCAAGCGCCAAATCCTCGCCCTCGACACCGTGAAGAACGACATCGAGAAAAAGCAGCAGCAGCTCGACATCGAAATCTACCGCCTCGAAACGGAAAAGAGAGCGATGTAACATGCTCATCTTCGACATCGAAACCAACGGCCTTCTCCCCATCGTCAGTAAACTCCACTGCCTCACCATCTACAACACGGCGACCGACGAACTAAAAGCCTACCCGCCCGAAACTGTCGAAGAAGGTGTAAGGCGGCTTAGAAAAGCCCTCGACTATGGCACGCGCATCTGCGGGCACAACATCATCGGCTACGACCTGCCCGCCCTCGCGAAAATTTACCCATGGTTCACCGTCACCGACAGCGACCTTCCCTTTATCCTCGACACCCTCGTCCTCTCAAGGCTCATCTACTCCAACCTCGAAGTCACCGACCTCGGGCTGATGAAAAGCGGCAGACTTCCACGCCCCCTCTACAACTCCCACACCCTCAAAGCATGGGGCTGGCGCCTCGGCGAGCTGAAAGGCGACTACGGAGAGCAGCCCGACGCATGGGACGACTTCGATGCCGACATGCTCGCCTACAACAAACAAGACGTCATCGTCACCAAAAAACTCCTCGAAAAGCTCCAAGCTGCCCGCTACTCCGAAAGAGCCATACGCTTAGAGCACGAAGTCGCATGGCTCATGCAAAAGCAAGAACAAAACGGCTTCCCCTTCGACACCGCCGCCGCAGAGCAGCTTGAAGAACGCCTGCGGGCAAGAAGTGCCCAGCTCCAAGCCCAGCTCATCGCCCGCATACCGCAAATCCCCGACAAAATCTTCATCCCCAAAAGAGACAACAAAACTCTCGGCTACAAAAAAGGCCAGCCCATCCAACGCTACAAAGACTTCAACCCCAACAGCCGCCAGCAAATCGAATACGTCCTTCGCACCCTGCACGGCTACGCCCCGAGCGACCCCGACCTCTACGAAAGAAGCGACGAAACCCAAGACCTCAAAGACTGCCGTCTGAAAATCGACGACGAAACCTTCCGCTTCATCGCGCACGACGAAACCGCCCCCGAAGAAGTCAAGACACTCGCTGCCCTCTTAGAAGAATCCCTCCTTATCGGCAAGCGCCTCGGGCAGCTCATCGACGGCACGCACGGCTGGCTCAAAAAAGTCCAAAAAGACGGCAGGATTCATGGCCGCGTCATCACCAACGGCACCGTCAGCGGCAGAGCCGCCCACGCCGCCCCCAACGTCGCCCAGGTACCTGCCGTCACCAGCCCCTACGGCAAAGAATGCCGCGCCCTCTTCACGGCAGGCGGCTGGCAGCAGGCAGGCATAGACGCCTGCGGCCTCGAACTGCGCTGCCTCGCCCACTACATGACCCCCTACGACGGCGGGGCGTACGCCCACACCATTCTCAACGGCGACATCCACACCATGAACCAAAAAGCAGCAGGCCTCCCCGAAAGGAACCAGGCAAAAACCTTCATCTACGCCTTCCTCTATGGCGCAGGCGACGCCAAAATCGGACGCATCATCAAAGGCGACGCCAAAGACGGCAAAGCCATCAAGCGCAAATTCCTCAAAGCCACCCCCGCCATCAAACTCCTGCGCGAAGCCGTCGAAAACGCCCTCGTCGAAACCGAAAAAGGGCGCGTCGTCCGCTGGAAACGCCACTACCTCAAAGCCCTCGACGGCAGGCTCCTCCACGTCCGCAGCCCCCACTCTGCACTCAACCTGCTTCTGCAATCGGCTGGCGCCTTGATATGCAAGAAGTGGATTGTCCTGACAGAACAGCGCCTTTTAGCGCGCGGCCTAAAGCACGGCTGGGACGGCGACTTCGCCCTCATGGCATGGATTCATGACGAAACCCAATACGCCTGCCGCACCCTGGAAATTGCCGAAATCGTCCTCGAAGAAGCCCAGCACGCCATGCGCGACACACAAGCCTACTTCGGCTTTCGGATGCAGCTCGACACCGAAGGAAAAATAGGGAAGAACTGGGCAGACTGCCACTAAACAACACGAAAGGAACGTGAACGCAAATGCTCAAAAAAGACCTCAAATGCCCCCAGTGCGGCAAGACACTCCTCCGGCTCTACGGCACCGCCGTTCGCACCGTCACCTGCCGCTGCGGCTACCGCCTCGAACTCAAGAAGCGCCAGGAAAAGCCCAAGACCGAAAGGAGACACCCCGCCCATGCCTGACGTCAGCCTCATCACCTACACCCCCAACCCCATGGGCATCTTGAAGCTCGCCGCCAGCCAGTGCTACCAGAAAGAAGCCAGCGACGCCGTCATTCGCCACATCATCGAAGCAGGCCACCTGAGCGTCTTAGAGCACTGCACGGCCACATTCAAGGTCACATGCAGCCTCTCCGTCCTCCTGCAGCTCACGCGCCACCGCCACCTCTCCTTCACCGTCCAATCGAGCCGAGGCACCGCCATGGAAGGCCTGCACCCCACAGGCATCCGGCAGATAGACCGCCTGAACGGAAGCACCATGAGCTTCTACGAAGCCCTCGTAAAAGACGGCGTGCGAAAAGAAGATGCCTCCTACGCCCTGCCCAAAGCCATCCGCTACCGCCTCCTCGTCACAGGCAACTTCCGCGCCTGGTTCGAGTACCTGCCCAAGCGCCTCTGCCGCCGTGCCCTCCCCGAGCACCTTGCACTCGCCCGCGCCATCCAAAAAGAACTTCACGCCCTCTGCCCTGAAATCTTCGCGCACACCCACCCGCACTGCGCCGCCTGCAAAGAAAAGAGCTGCACCTATGCTTAACCACATCGACTACACCGACACCTACGACCCCGAAGCCACCGCCCGCCGCTTCGACATGCGCCCGAACCCCGAGCGAGCGCACGTCATCGCCATGCTCGAAAAACTGCACGACAGCCACATGCGCTTCGGCGCCCCCTACTGCCCCTGCCACAGCACGCACACCCAAGACACCGTATGCCCCTGCAAATACATGCGGGAAAAGAAAGCCTGCCGCTGCGGCCTCTACCTCAGAAAGGAAGAAGAAAACCATGCCGGATAACAACCCCCCCGTCGCCCTCCGCGCTCGCTGCTCCTGCGAATACGACACCTTCCATCTGGACGTCTGCCCCCACAACGGAGGAATCCGCATCCTGTGCAGCACCTGCGGCAAACATATCGCCACCGTCGAACCCTACGGCATAGAGTGGCACACCGAGGAACCCCATGAAGATACTCCTTGACGCCGACATGTTCCTCTTCCGTGCCTGCTCTGCCGCCACCCAGGAAGCCGAATGGGAAAGCGGCATCCACTCCTACTTCGCAAGTGTCGAAGAAGCCAAACACATCTTTGAAGAAAACCTCACGCGCACCCTCGAAACCGCCCTCGACCACCACCGCTACACAGGCAGCTACGACCTCATCTTCTGCCTCTCCGACCGCGACAAGAACTTCCGCAAAGAAATCCTCGCCACCTACAAAGCCCACCGCAAAGGGCAAAAACCCCTCTGCTACTGGAAACTCGTCGAATGGCTCAAAGAAGAAGCCGTCACCTGCCAAAAAGACACCCTTGAAGCCGACGACTGCATCGGCATCCTCGCGACGCTTCCCAAAAACCTCGACCAATGCCTCATCATCTCCGGCGACAAAGACCTCCTCACCATCCCCGGCTACCACTACGACTTTCTGCGCGACACCTACAGCCATATAAGCGCAGAAGAAGCCGACAAAAACTTCCTCCTCCAAACCCTCACAGGCGACCCCACCGACGGCTATGCAGGCTGCCCCAAAGTCGGCAAAGTCAGCGCCGAAAAAATCCTCGCCGAAGACCCCACATGGAGCGCCGTCGTCCGCGCCTACGAAAAAGCCAAGCTCACCGAAGAAGACGCACTCGTGCAGGCACGCGTCGCAAGGATTCTCAGAGCCTCGGACTACGACCGCATGAAAAAGGAAGTCATCCTATGGACGCCAAACGGGCACCCTTGACCGACGCCGAAGCCTCTCTGCTGGAAGAAACCCTGCACCAATGGCGCAAAAAGCGCGTATCGTGGCTGATGGACACCTTCGGCGACATCCGCTATGTCATAGAACGCCTGCGAGCAGCCAGTCGTCACGGGCGCCTCATCAAATTCTACGACGAACAAGGCACCTTCAGCGGCATCCTCCTCTTCGACATCGGCACCGTCTGGTGGACGCCTGAGCGCGTATGCGCTGAAGAATTTGTCTTAGCCGTACAAGGCGCCCGAGGCATACAGCGTGCCGCCGCAGAACACCTCGAAGCCCTCGCCGAAGAACACGCAGCAAAACTCATCGTCTGCGGCAACATCTTCCAGGAAAACAACAACCTCATCGGCAACGGCTACAAAAAAGCAGGCTTCCGTCAAGCCTGCGCCACCTACGCAAAGGAGGTCAAAGAAACATGAAAGCCATCAACGACAAAACCATCCCCTATGTCTCCAAAGAACTCTGCGAATTTCTGCGGGACACCTTCAGCCTGCAAAACTGCATCAGCCAGGACATGCACCTGAACGAAATGAAAGGCATCAACCACATCCTCGAATACCTCGAAGCCATCCAAATCGAACAGGAGGAACACCATGGGATTCATCGGTAGCGTCCTCTCCACCCTCTTCGCTCCCTCCATCCCGCAGGCGAGCGTACAGCAGCCCACCCTCACGGGACGCGACCTCGTCGCCTCCACATCGAGCGCCACCCCCGACGCACCGCAAATGGGAGGCACAGACCAAAAGAAACGCCGAGGCATAGAAAGCCTCCTCGTCCCCACCGAAACCATCTACAAAGGAGGACAATGAATCATGGGATTCGTTAGAAGACTTTTCGGAGGAGGCGGCTCCACCACCGTCGTACAAGCCGCCCCCACCCCCGCAGCCCAGGCCGCACCCGCCATGGACACCGCGCAGAAAGACAGCGCAGATAACGGCGTCAAGAAAAAGAAGCGCGGCAAGAGCGCCCTCATGGTAAACCCCAACACACCACAGGGAGGCGGCGGCTCCACAGGACTTAACCTATGAGCCAGCCAGAGCGCACCACCACGGCAAAACAGCGCTACAACAAACTCGAAAACGAGCGCAAGCCCTACACCGACCGCGCCGAAAAATGCGCCGAACTCACTATCCCCATGGCGTTCCCCAAAGCCTCTGACACCAGCAGCACCAAATACGCCACCCCCTACCAATCCATCGGTGCACGCGGCATCAACAACCTCACGAGCAAACTCATGCTCGCGCTTTTCCCGCCGAACGCCCCCTTCTTCCGTTTGTCTTTAGGCGACGACATCCGGCAGGCGCTGAGAGACGACCCCGCGACACAGCAAGAATGGGAAGACGCCCTGAGCAAAATCGAGCGCAAGATTCATCACTACATGGAAACGCACCAAATGCGCACCACCATGAACGAAGCCATGACACAGCTCGTCCTCGCAGGCAACGTCCTCCTCTTCCTTCCCCCGAAAGAAGGAGGCATGAAACTCTACCGCCTCAACCATTACGTCCTCTCGCGCGACGGCATCGGCAGCACCATCGAAATCGTCACCAAAGAAAGCATCGCCTACGGCGCCCTGCCGCCCGAAGCCCAGGCAGCTATCGAAGGCGAAGACATCGAGCCGCAGAAAACCTTCGACGTCTACACCCACACCTTCCTCGAAGGCGACATCTACCAATCCTACCAGGAAGTCAGCGACAAAATCATCCCCGGCAGCGAGCAGACCTACCCCAAAGACGCCACCCCCTGGATTCCGCTTCGCCTGCGAAAAATGGATGGTGAATCCTACGGCAGGAGCTTCGTCGATGAATACCTCGGCGACCTCAAGACCTTAGAAGCCCTCTCCAAAGCCGTCGCCGAAGTCGCAGCCGTCGCCAGCAACATCCTCTTCATCGTCAACCCCAACGCCATCACGCGCATCAGCGAACTGCAAAAAGCCAAAGCAGGCGACTTCGTAAGAGGACGCTTAGAAGACATCCAAGCCCTCCAAATCAACAAGACCAGCGACCTGCAAATCACCACCGCCGCCATCAGCAGCATAGAAGCGAGACTCTCCTACGCCTTCCTCCTAAACAGCGCCGTCCAGAGAAACGCCGAGCGCGTCACAGCCGAAGAAATCCGCTACGTCGCAAGAGAACTCGAAGACACCGTAGGAAACATCTACAGCATACTCGCACAAGAATTGCAGCTACCGCTCGTCAAACGCTTCATGAACCAAATGACCGCCACAGGCGCCATCCCCGACCTGCCCCAAGGCGCCAAAGGCATCGAACCCTGCATCACCACAGGCATAGAAGCCTTAGGGCGCGGCCATGACCTCTCGAAGCTCGACACCTTCATCCGCTACGCCCAAGTCTTCCCCGAAGCCTTCCAGACCGCCGTCAAGCAAAACGAAATCCTCGCCCAGATAGCCACCGCATTAGGCATCGACGCCTCCTCCGTCGTCAAATCGCAGCAGGAAATCGAGCAAGAACAGGCACAGCAAATGCAGATGCAAATGGCGCAGCAAGTCGCCCCCGAAATGGTAAGACAACAGCAGCAATAAGAAAGGAGGCCATACCTATATGGCAGACGAACAAAACAACACCCCCCAGAGCGCCGCCGCCAACATCACCGTCACCGAGCACCCCGAAGGCGGCATGACCGCCCACGTCGAAAAGCCCGACATGACGGCGCCCGCACCCGAGCAGCAGCCACAGACGCTACCCGCACCCGAGCAGCCCCCGCAGGCAGAAGCGCAGCAGAACCTCGAAAGCGACTTCCAGCGCCAGCAGCAGACCGAAGCCGACGTAAAGAGCGACCTCGCGAAGAAAGGCATGGACTTTGACGCCCTCGCCGCCGAATACGACACCAAAGGCGAACTCAGCAAAGAATCCCTCGAAGCCCTCGAAAAAGCCGGCTACCCCAAGAGCGTCATCGACGCCTACGTCGCAGGCCTTGACGCCCTCGCCGACCGCTACATGCACGAAGTCCAGAACCTCGCAGGCGGCGCCGAAAGCTACGGTCAGATGGTCGAATACCTGAAGACACAGCCCCAAAGCGTCATCGACGGCTTCAACGCCGCCATCCAGACGGGCAGCCTCGCCCAGATTCAGCTCGCCATCGGCGGCATCAAAGCGCAAATGGCAGCCAAATACGGCACGGCGAACCCCTCCATCCTCGCGGGCGCACAGGCAAGAAGCAGCGCCGCAGGCTACCAGACCGCCGACGAAATGACCAAAGACATGCGCGACCCGCGCTACCAGACCGACCCTGCCTTCACGCAGGAAGTCTTCCGCAAGATTCAAAACAGCACCATTTTCTAACCATTTTTTCATCTACCTAAAAGGAGACAAACACCATGGCAAACGTAACGATTGCAAACCCTATGGCTATCAAGGGCGTCGCCGCGACCGACGCCGACAAGCTCGCCCTCGCTCTCAAGGTCTTCGCAGGCGAAACCCTCACGGCATTCCAGAAGACCTCCGTCACGAACGGCCACGTCCTCGAACGCTCCATTTCAAGCGGCAAGAGCGCCCAATTCCCCATCTTCGGACGCACGAAGGCGCACTACCTCAAGGCAGGCCAGAGCCTCGACGACAAGCGCGAGAACATCCAGCAGGGCGAGCGCATCATCGCCCTCGACGGCCTTTTGACCGCAGACACCCTCATCTTCGACCTCGACGAATTTATCGCCCACTACGATTTCCGCTCCCCGTACGCCGCAGAACTCGGCAACGCGCTCGCCCTCAGCTACGACGCCTCCGTCCTCGCCGAATGCGCCAAGGAGGCCCTCAACACGAACGAAAACGTCGCAGGCAACGGCCTCGGCGGCGTCATCACCGTCAAGGTAGCCTCCGGCACGCCCGGCATCAACCGCGACACGGGACTGGCTATCTATCAGGTACTCTTGCAGGCAAAGAGCAAAATGGCGAAGAACTACGTTCCCGCGACTGACCGCTACGCCTACATCGACCCCGACTTCCACTCCGCACTCGCCTCGGCGCTTGAATTTTTGAACCGCGACTACGGCGCAGGCGGCACGGTGCTCGAAGGTAACGTCATTCGCCTCGCAGGCTTCGACGTCATCGAGTGCCCCCACATCACGCGCGGCGGCGACGACAACGCCAATGTCATGCAGGGCGACGGGCACATCTTCCCCGCAGCCTACGCCGCCAAGAACCCCATCGTCATCTGCCACAAGACCGCAGCGGGCGTACTGAAGCTCAAGGACTTGTCCATGGAGCAGGCACGCCGCCCCGAGTACCAGGGCGACCAGATTATTGCCAAAATGGCTGTTGGCATGGGCGGCCTTCGCCCCGAAAGCGCCTTCCTCGGCATCGTCGAAAAGGCGTAGTACCACCCCGCACACCCAAAGACACAAGAAAGGAGAGGGCTTCGGCTCTCTCCCTTCTCTTTTTTATGTCTTAGAAAGGAGCAACATGCTGGAAACACTCACAGAACTCGACGCCGTCAACCGCATCCTGTCTGCCATAGGCTCCGACCCCGTGATCACACTCGAAGACGACATGGACATCGACGTCATCAACGCCCGCAGCATCCTCGCCGCCGTAAGCCGCGACATCCAGCGAAAAGGCTGGGACTTCAATCGCACGACGCGCACCCTTACGCCCACCCTCGGCGAAAAGAAAATCCCCTGGGACACGACCATCCTCACCCTCAAAGCCAGCGACGGCAACACCTACGTCAAGCGCGGCGACTGGCTCTACAACATGACACAAGGCACCTACGAATTTTCGCACCCCATCGACGTAGAAATCACCTGCGGTGTAGACTTTGAAGACCTCCCCGACCCCTTCAAGAACTACGTCATCGCCAAAGCCTCCATCGACTTCGCCATGCGCTACTTCGGCGATGCAAGCGTCGCCCAAGACCTTCAGGCAGCCCTCCAAATGGCACATCAGGACATCGTGCAGTACGACATGGAAATGGGAAGCTACAACATGCTGCAAATCGGCGAAACCCCCTCCATCCTAGAGAGGACATAACCATGCTCATATCGCAGAACATCAAGAACCTCGTATCGGGCATCAGCCAGCAAGCCCCCATCCTGCGCCTGCCCGAGCAGCTCGAAGCACAGGAAAACGGCCTCTCCACCGAAGCCAACGGCCTCGTCAAGCGCCCCCCATCCGTATTCATTCGCTCCCTCATGCCCGCCGTCGAGCAAAGCGCCGACCCGCTTCTTCACTTTGTCGACCACGACGAAGGCCTCAAATACTTCCTCTACTTCTATCAAGGCGAAATCCACGTCTACGACACCGAAGGCACGAGCCACCCCGTCACCTACCGCGAAGACAAAACCTACATCCAGACCAACAAACCACAGGAACACCTGCGGCTCATCACCATCGCTGACCACACCTTCATCACCAACAAGACCATCCCCGTGCGCATGAGAGAAGAAACCTCCCCCGACGTATGGCAGACCCAAGGCGCCCTCATCAACGTCAAGCAAGGCCAATACGGGCGCACCTACACCCTCTGGGCAGACGGAAAACTCGTCGCCTCGCACGAAACCCCCGACGGCTCCGACAAATCCCATACAAAGCAAATCGACGTAAACTTCATCGTCGGCAAGCTTGCCGAACAAGTCAAAAGCCACGGCTACACCGTCGACACAGGAAGCTCCTGGCTCAGAATCCGAGGCGTACGCTCCATCGCCACCGCCGACGGCTTCAACAACCAGGCCATGGTAGGCTTCGTCCGCAAAGCGCAGAAATTCAGCCTGCTCCCCGTAAGCGCCCCCGACGGCTACATCATCGCCGTCACAGGCGACCCCAACGGCGGCGACGCCAGCAGCTACTACGTCACCTTCAGCAAAGAAGACGGCGTCTGGAAAGAATGTGCCGAGCCAGGCATCCCCCTCGGCTTCGATGCCAGCACCATGCCCCACGAACTCGTCCGGCAAAAAGACAACAGTTTTGTCTTCCAGCGTGCCACATGGCACGACCGCAAAGTCGGTGACGAAGACAGCAACCCGCTCCCCTCCTTCGTCAACCGCACCATAAACGACATCGCCTTTCACCGAAACCGCCTCGTATTCCTCTCCGGCGAAAACGTCATCCTCTCCGAAAGCGCCGAATACTTCAACTTCTGGCAGACCACTGCCAACGACATCTTAGACACCGACCCCATCGACGTCCCCACCACCACCGAGCGCGTCAACATCCTCCACTACGCCATTCCCTTCAGCGGCGAACTCTACTGCTTCTCCGACAAGAGCCAATTCGTCCTGCGAGCCGACACCGTGCTTTCGCCTAAGAACACCGCCCTCGTCGAAGTCACAGGCTTCAACTCCAACACCAGCTGCCGCCCCGTGCGTGCGGGCAGGAACCTCTACTTCGCCGCCGATCGCAGCGAATACACCACCATCAAAGAATACTACAGCGTACAGCAGGTCAGCGACGAAAAGAACGCCCAGGACATCACGAGCCACGTCCCCGACTACATCCCCAACGGCGTCTACCAAATCTCCTCCAACACCAACGAAAACATCATGCTCGTCCTCACCAAAGGTGACAAAAACGCCCTCTACGTCTACAAATACCTCTTCTTGAACGAAAACCGCGTGCAGGCCTCCTGGAGCCGCTGGCGCTTCGGTGGACGCATCTTCGGTGCCTTCTTCGCAGGCAGCACCCTCTTCCTCTTCATCAATCGCGGCAACCGCCACTGTCTCGAAAAAATCCACTTCACCACGCATAAAACCGTCGACTTCCCCAAAGAACCCTACCGCGTCTACCTCGACTGCAAAAAGACCGCCGCCACCGCCGTCTACGACGACGAAACGAAAAGCACCACCTTCAACATCTACCAGGAATACGGCATCGCCGACACCAGCAACATCGAAAAAGTCGGCATTGTCTTCCCGAGCGGCAAGTACCAGGAAGCCAAAGTCGACAACGGCTACGTCACCATCAGCGGCGAACACCAGAAGCAGAACATCATCATCGGCTTCCCCTACACCCTGCACATCCGTCTAAGCCCCATCTTCATCCACACCCAAAAAGACGAGCGCAGCGAAACCAACCTCACGGGACGCCTGCAGCTCCGCTACATCAAGCTCAACTACGCCGACACAGGCGGCTTTCGCGTCACCTGCCGCTACAAGAGCGGACGCACCTGCCGCTACCTCATGACCGCCCGCAACATCACCGAAGACAACAACATCCTAGGCAGCGTCCCCAAAGACACGGGCACCTTCAAATTCCCCATCCAGACCCTCAACACCAACATCACCATCGACATAGATTCCGACATCCCCCTTCCCCTCGCCCTCATCGGCTTCCTGTGGGAAGGCAGCTTTGTCGCACGCTCGAAAGGAGTATGACCGCACCCATGGGAACCACCATCGCCATCGCCTCCTCCATCTTCGGCGTCTACGCCCAGAATAAAGCCCTCGAAGCCCAGGGACGCGCGAACTTGCAGACCGCAAGGAACATGATAACCTCCATGAACTACTCCCTGCAAAACCTCGAACAAGAACGCCGCGACGTCTTTGAAGCCACCGTCCAAGAACTCGAAAAGACACAAATCCAGGGAAGAAGGCTCACCGCCTCCGTCGAAGCCGCCGTCAACGAAGGCATGGCAGGCGGCGGGCGCACCGCACACCTCCTGAAGCGTGCCAGTCGCGCCGACACCAGCCGCGCCCTTGCCTCCGTCAAAGACAACTACCAAAAGAAAAGCAGCGAAATCGACCTCAACAAAGAAGTCGCGCTCCTCAACACAAAGCAGCAGATACGCTCCATCAAAGAAGTCGAAAAGCCCTCGCTCCTCGGCACGCTCATGCAGCTCGGCACAGGCTACCTCGGCGCCAAAAACCAGGCAGAATCCATCGACCTTCTAAGGACGCAGGCAGGCATACGAAAAGACGCCGCTGTCACCAACCCCTTCAGCAGCTATCAGCTCCCCATCAACTCCTACCCTGCGCCCAACTATCACGGCATCTTCGGCGACATCGACTGGACGAAGAAAAAATTCACCTTCGATTATGTCAACCCCTTCACGCAGAACACCCAGACGCGCAGCTACTTTTAAGTGAAAAAGGAGACACCACATGCCCTCAAGCATATCCAATGCCATCGGCACCGAGCGGCAATTCACCCCGCTCCCCGACGCAGGCTACATCGGCAGATACCACGGCGTATCCCCCTCGCCCGCCCAAGCCCCGCTCTCGGCAAGCGACCAGCTCGCCGCCAACATGGCGCAGCTCTCCTCTGCCCTCGGCAGCTACCTTGTGTCTCATGAACACTACCTCAACGACAAAGGCAGCATCGAAGCCGAGCGCATGATAAAAGGCGAAAGCGAAGAAGACATCCGAAAACTCAACGTCATCGACGCCGCCCAGCAGGAAGGCTACGCCGACAGCCTTTCCAACCCCTACTTCAAAGCCTACGCCGAGCGCCTGAGAGGCGGCTTTTTGTCCACCGTCATGAAAGAACAATACGACGAAAAGTACGCCTTAGACCCCGCCAGAAGCGCCGCCGAAGAAGCCAAACGCTTCAACGACTTCGCCAAAGACTGGCAAAAAGCCAACCTCTCGGGCAGTCACGCCCCCGTAAACCCCACAGCGTTCGGCGCAGGCTTCACCGAAAACCAGCTCGTCCACATCGGCAGCCTCATGACCGCCTGGGAAAAGCAAGACCACGAAAACAAAATCACCACCACCATGGCAAACGCCAAACACCAACTCGGAGAAATCATCAAGAACTCCGTCGAACTCTTAAAGACCAATGGCGCCACCACCGACGCCGTGCAGGAAGTCTTCAATGAACTGCGCCTTATGGGACTGCCACCCGCCTGGCGCACCAAGCTCCTGCAAGACTTCGTGGACGACTTCATCCAGACAGGCCATATCGACGCCGAGCGCCTCGGGCAGATGCTTGACCGCGTCACCGTACAGACCAGCCTCGACGGCACGCGGACGAATGCCTCCGAACTGCTCGACATGCAGCACACCAAAACTCTCGCCGCCGAATACAACCGCCAGTTTCACACGCAGGAAAAAGCCGACTTCATCGACCACTACAAAAACATGGGAATGCAAGGAAAGAAAGAAGTGCGCCTTGCCATCGAAGAAATGCGCCGGGAAGACCCCGAAAAAGCGAGGGAATACAACACCCTCATCCCCCTCATTGACCAGGCGATTGACGCAGAAATCCGCCGGCAGCAAGAAGCCAGAGAACGCGCCATGCGCCAAACGGGCAGAGGAAGAGGCGCAGCGGGAAGCAAAGTCAGCGACAGCGCAACCGCCGCTGAAATCATCGAAAGCTGGTTAAGCGGCTCCACCTTTGTCAACGGTAAGCCCGTCAGCAGCTACACCTTCGACACCGACGTCCTCTACAGCGTCGCTCTGCCGCGCCTGCAAGAACTCATCGCCACCGAAGACATGGAAAACATGCACAAACTTATGGACATGCCGCAGCTGAATAAAATGCGCAGCACCTACTCCGACTACCTCATGAGCGTCCTGTCGAACATCATGCCCTCCGACGACGGCGGCGTCAACATCGGCGGCAACGAATCCCTCATGCGCTTCGTGCGAAGCATAGCCACCAATCCCGCCGCCATCGCCCACACCTTCGGAGGCGCCTTAGCGCAGGAAGCCTACACCTTAAAGACACTCACCGTAGCCCACGGCGGCGGCGAATGGGGCGAACAACAAGCCCTTCGCCTCTACGCAGAAGCCCACCAGACCGAACGGCAAAACCCCGACGTACACGCCGCCAATAAAGACCTCGCCGCCAACAGCATGGCAGGCTTCACCATCGACAACGTACCAAGCGCCCATGACATCACACGCATGACCGACACCGCCGATTTCAGCTACGGCTGCAACGACCTCGTGCGCAGCGACCTCGCCAAAGTCTGGAACACCCTTCTCGACGCAGGCTACTCCCAAGAAAAAGCCCAAAGCCAAATCAACAACCTCGTCCGCAGCAACTACGAAACATACCATTGGGGCATCTACCCCCAAAACGTCCACTTCAACATCGGCACCGTCAACGACCCCTACTTCTTCCGGCAAGCGGTCGATGCCTACATCTACGAAACGGCAGGAGAAGAAACCGCCGACACCTCTGCCACCACCATCGCCTACAACCCCATCACGCAAGTATTCACCTTCGACTGCAAGACGCAGCCAGGCAGAATCACCACGCACACGCTCGCAGAACTTAGGCAAGAAGCGCTGCGGCTCGCAAGAAACTACACCCCTTACGAAGCCGCGCAGGAAGAAGGCGACGACATCGACGTCATCAACGCCAAACGCTCCACCATGGGCGTCCCTATTGAAGACGGCGTATTCGACCCCTATGACTTCGTCCCCGACTGACAGAAAGGCAGCCCTATGAACCTCTACGAATCCGCACAAATCGTCGCCGAAGCCAACAACGTCCCCGTCGCCTTCGTCTACGCGCAGTGGCAGCACGAATCCGACGACGGCACAAGTGACCTCGCCCTCAAAGACAACAACTTCGGCGGCGTAAAAAACACCGACGGCAGCTACATGCACTTCGACAACATCGAACACTGGACGGACTACATGAAGTGGTTCCTCGGCGAATTTGAAGTAGCCGGCAGCCAGACCCCCGCCGAATACGTCCACCACCTCAAAGAAAACGACTACTTCGAGGCAGACGAAAACGAATACCTCACCGACGTCGAAGCCTTCATCCGACAAAACGGCGGCTCCTACGAACCCTCGGCGGGCGCACAAGAAGACGACGGCCTCCCCTGGAACGACCTCGACTACTCCGTGCTCACCAGCAACCACCCAGGAGACAACTACACCACCGCCATCTACGCCGATGAAAACTCCGTCGGCCTGCAGCCCCACACCATGCACGGCCTGAACCAAATCGGCCACTACATCAATGACATGTACGGCAAAATGACCGTCATCACGGGCGGCGCAGAACGCTGGATTCACACAGGCGGCACGCACAGCCACCACACGGGCGACAAGGCAGATATTGTCATCGACGGCATCACAGAAGGCACCGCCGCAGGAGAAGACCTCGTGCGCTTCTGCCACGAGCGCGGATGGAGCATCAACTACGAAGACGCAGGCACGCCCAACGCCCACTGGGACATCGACTTCACAGGCAACGACGACCGCGACTCGCAAGCAGGAAGCCAAGGCTTCACGGGCGACCTCGGCGCCCTTTTAGAACCTGCCTACGCCGCCCACTCCGGCTACACCATGTACGGCGACCAAAACCCCGCGCCGGACGACTACGAGACAAGCGAAGACCCCCCCATAGAAAGCTGGGGCTACCTCGAAGGAATCGCCAAAAACTTCTGGGATTCCGCGACCACCACAGGCTTTGCCGACGTCATGCAGGCCATCTGGGGCGGCGTAGCCCACTCCTCGAAATGGTGGTTTCAGCAAAAAGACCCCGTGACGCAAGACGACATCAACTACGTCAAAACCGCTCTTTCAGGCGACAGCGAAGCACAGACCAACGTCCTTCTCCTCGGGCGCGACAGCGAAGAAATCCGCTGGCTCGTCAACCAAAAACTCGTCGAAAAGAAGCGCCAAATGCTCATCGACGACTGGAAAGCCCGCAACGACGACATCCTCTCCAAAACCCTCATGAATACCGCAGGTTTCACAGGCTACCTCGCAGACCCCCTTCTGCTCCTGCCCGTCGGCGAAGCAGGCGCAGGCATCAAGATACTCAGCAGACTGGGCACCGCCCTTCGCGACGTAGGAAAAGCGAGAGAAATCGCCGCCGTCACCGCCCGCGCCAGCTACGACCTCGCTAAAGCCTCTGCCCCCATGGGCGGTGCAAGCCTCGCCGACAACTACCTTCGGGAAACCTTCGGCGGCAGAAAAGTCGACTACACAGACAGCGCCCTTCTCGCTATGGGCGCAGGCCTCGTCTTAGGCGCCCTCGGGCAAGGAAGCAGGGCACTCTTGAAGCGTGGCAGACCCGCGAGCGCCAAAATCGCCGCCGAAGCTGAAAAAGCCGAAACGCAAGCCTACTTAAGCGCCGCCGACCTCGACCCCAGGCGCATCCACAGCGAAACCATCGGCGAAATGAAAGCCGTCCACGACGCCGACTTCGGCAAACGCGCAGCCTCCAAAATCTACGACAAGATGGAAGCGAACGGGCGCGTCATCGCCGCCCCCTACGAAAAGACACGCGCCATCATCGAAAAAGCCACAGGCAAAGAACTGCCGAAGACAGCCAAAGCCTTCTACGTCCCCAACGAAGACTACGCCGTCCTCATCACCGACCACATCAAGAACCCCGCCGCCGAAACCGAAAAACTCCTCGCCCACGAAATCGGCGTCCACGCAGGCCTCTTCGACACCCTCGGCAAAGAAGAATATGGCAAACTCATGAAAGAAGTCCAAAGGCTCTCCAACAAAGACGGCCACATCTTCAACCAAATCCGCAGGACGCACGACACCTACGACCCCGAAGAAATCTTCGCCCACGCCGTCGAAGAAGGAGCGCTCCCCAACCGCCTGACATCTTTTCTCCAAGGCGCCGTCAACAAAGCCCTCGGAAGAGAAGGCTACACCCTCAAGGCGACAAAAGAAGACATCGCGAACCTCCTCAAGCGGCAGGCAGAAAACGAACGCGCCCTAAAGCACGGCTTTCACTTCAACGAAGACGGCACGACCGCCTTTGCAGGCGTGAAATTCTCTCAGGGCAACCTCCTCAACCCGCAGCTCTGGGCAGACTACATCGCACTCGACGGCGAAGTGACAAAACTCACGCAGGAAGGACTGCCGCAAGGCGTACGCGCCGCCGCGAAATTCGCCGACCAGGGCTATATTGGTCTTATGCTCAACTCCGCTTCCAACACCGCGCGGAAATACGCCCCCTTCCTCTTCGCCGACACAAGAGGGCGCGGCATCGGAACCCTCAAAGCCATCGCCGCCGAAGACCAAAAAGAGCGCATCATCCGTCAGCTCGCCGTCCCCTTCTTGAAACTTGCCGACGAACGCATGGACTGGATGCTCAAAAACGGCAAACATCTGCCCACGCGCTCCAAGCAGCTCCTCTTCGACAAGATGGTCACGCTCGCCTACAACGCCAAATATGCAGGACACACGGCAAGCCCTTTGGGCGACATGCCCGAACAAGTCAAAAGAGCCGTTGAACACCTGCACGACTACCGCCAGATGCAGATACGGATAGGCAAGCGCTCGGCAAAAGACGCAGGCTCCGCTGCCGACGACCTCATCGACAAACACTGGTACGAAGTCGACGACGAACTCTGGCGCATCACCGACAACGACCTTCGAGAACGCTTCCTCGCACACTACAACAAGCCCGAAGAAGCCGCCGAAGACCTCGCCACCTACTACCGCACCTTCGCCGACCGCGACGTCATCAAAAAGAAGCTCGAACGCGACATCGACATCGAAAATGCCCACATCGACGAAAAGAACATCGAAAAAGCGCGAAAAGGCCTGCCGCTTCTCCCCAAGAAGCCCAAGAACGTCACGGCACAAGACGCAGAAGACTGGCTCGAAGCCGCCATTCCGGCTGCCGTCCGTCACGCTCTCCACGCCGACCTCGACCCCATAGCCGCCAACAACATCGGCGAACTCGGACGCCTGAGCTTCCTGCAAAGAAGAATCCCCATGGACACGGGCGGCGTCATGCTCATGAACAAAGGCACGAAAAATGCCTTCGAGTTTTCCTTCGACAACAACCTGCGCAGCTTCGACCTCGACGTCACCCTACAGAAAAACATGCAGCGCTTCGCAGGCGAAATCGCCGCCAAGAACGTCTTTCACACCGAAAAGGGACTGCAAGACTTCCTGGGCAAAGTGAAGAGAGAACTCGACATGGCGACTGCCCATGGCGCAAAGAACAAAGACGTTCTCAATGAATACGAGCGAATCAAGCGCGGCATCGCCGAACTTCGCGGCCAGCGCCCCGCCGAGGAAGCCCTCGGCAAAGTCGGCATCCTCGCTCGCATGGGCATGATGCTCTCTTACTTCAAAAATGGCGCCAACATGGGCTTCGCCCAGCTCGGAGAACTTGGCGGCTCCATCGCTTATGGCGGCGCCTCGCAGCTCTTCGGCGTCCTTCCCTTCACAAGAAAGCTCATGCAGGACATCAAATTCGGCAAAGTCGAAGCCGAAGCCCTCCGAGACGCCGAAAAGCACCTATTCGGCGCCAGCCTCGAAGCACAAATCTTCAAGACCAACTTCCAAGACCGTGTCGTGCGCGACGCACTCACCGAGAAGAAAAGCCTCGTCAATCGGGGACTTATCACCATCTCCGACGGCTTGCAGAAACTCACCAAGGTCACGAGCACCCTCAACATGCTCCCCAAAATGACCGATTCCATGGTTCGCAGTATGCGGGCGCAGACCATCGCCGATTCCGTAGACTGGGCGTTCGGCAAAACCTTCTCCAAAGTGCGCAGCCCCTTCTCTGCCGCCAAGCTCAAAGGCGCACACGTTTCCGCAAAAGAAGCCGAAACCATCAAGAAGAACATTCGCCAATATGCGACCGTAGACGCCAACGGCAAAGTCACGCACCTCGACATGGACGCCTGGTACGCCCAAGACCCCGTAAACTACCTGAAGTTTTACGGCATGATACAGACGCACGCAGAACGCGCCATCATCTCGGGCACGCGCCTCGGCAGTAAAAACCTCTGGAAAGACACCAACGCCTTCACCCGTATGCTGCTGCAATTCAAAGACTACAACCTCCGCGCCATCAACGGGCAGACACTTCGCGCCATAACCGCCCGCGACCTTGACGACGGCATCGCCGCCGCCATGTCCATCCTCACCAACGGTGCCACCTACGCCCTCAAAGGCTACGCAACCTACCAGGCGATGAAAGCCGCAGGCATGACGGAAAAAGCAGAAGAATACTATGAGCGCATGTTCAACCAGGAACAATTCCTGCGCGTCGCCGCCTTCCGCTCTGCCATCGTCGGCACGCCGCTCTCGTTCGGCAACGACATCTACGAAGCATGGACGGGCGCCCCCTCCATCCGCACCAGCGTAGACCGCACGGGAGCGAGGCAGCAGGAATTAGGCGCCGCAGACATCGCAGGCAACATCGTCACCCAAATGCCTGCCGTGCGCGAAATGTTCGGCAATCCCATCGCTGCCCTTTGGAGCCTTTCCCACATGGACGAAGGCAGAGCGAACAAGCAAGACCTCAAGAACCTCATGCGCCTTCTGCCCGTCCCCAACTTCATCCCCTTCATGACCTACATCGACAAATATGTCAACCAGAGCAGCTACCCCGACAAGCGCCCTAGGAAAAAAACGTCCACCTCTCAGCCCTAAAAGGAAGGAGTAGCCCACTTCATGGAACACCGCGTAAAAGTCCTCTACGCAGGAGGACAAAAAGAATACACCATTCCCTTCCCCTACCTCGCCAAGACCTTCATCAAAGCCACCGTCGACGGTGCCCCTCTCCTTTACGGCATCGACTACACCGTAGAAGACAAGCGCTTTCGCCTCAAGAAAAACACGACCGAAAACCAGACCCTTGAAATCTACCGCCAGACCGCCACGAGCCGCCTCGTTGACTTCAACGACGGCTCCGTGCTTCGCGGCCAAGACCTCACCACATTCCAACTGCAGCTCCTCCACATCGTCGAAGAAAACGGCCTCTTTGGCACGCAGGGCGGCAGCTCGGGAGGAGGAAGCGCGGGCGGCGGCTCCTCCTACGCCTCCCTCTTCTTCCCCTCCGTGCGCGACATGCAGCTGCACAAAGACCTCAAAGCAGGCGACATCGTAAAAACACGCGGCTACTACAGCCCCCGCACTGGCGGCGGCGCCCAGTACCTCATCAAAGAAAGTGCCGAGGACGCCTACGGCAACATGCTCCCCTGGGCAATCCCCTTAGAAAACGGCCTCTTCGCCCTGCCCGACGAGCACTCCTCCGTCAGCTACCGCCAATTCGGCGCACGCCTCGACGGCATAGCGGACGACGCACCCGCCATGCGCCTCTGCCACGCCTACGCCGACAGCCATTTTGTCTACGACGACAAAGGCCTCACAAAACAATATACCTGCAAAGTCGAACAGCACGACGGCACAATCCTGAAGAAAGGCACCGACGCCATCGTATGCGCGAGCGACGTAGACCTCTCGGGCGCCACCCTCATCGTCAACGACAGTAATGCCACCTGGTTCGGCATCTACGTATGGGGCGACAACAACTCCCTCTACTACGAGCACGAACTCCCCGACGAAGTCAAAGCCACCCTCAAAAAAGACACCTTCGTCTTTCCGAACGCACACGGTGACACCATACCCGCGAACACTGTCGTCAAGCTCGAAGAAGACCCCTACGCGGCACGCGACGACGCAGGCTACCTCTACACCGTACCGCGCCGCGAACTTCTCGTGCACGACATGGACGGCATCTGCGTAAGCCCCCTCACCGACGACTGGCAGCACGCGGGCGGCGAAGAAATCAACTGCCAAATCTCCGACCTCGCCCACGACACCGTCACCACCGCGCAGACCTTCACGCACTTTACCGCCTCCTACACCTACCTGCCCGCCGTACACGGCACCTTCACAGGCTGTGACGTGCGCCTTGACGTATCGGCGGGCAAATACTGCTCCGTCCTCTGGTGCAAGCGCCACAACGCCACCATCAAAGACTTCGCCTTTCGCCCACGGCAGGGCGAGCTGCACAACCGCCGCTTTAAGAACGCCATGATTTACCTCTGGGACAGCTACAACGTCCGCGTCCGCAATTTGCAGGGATTCAATGCCGCAGGCAAAAAGAACGGCTCGGTAAACGGCACCTCGGGCTACATGCTCCGCATCACCAACTGCTCCGACATCCACGTCGAAGACTGCAACATGCAGGGTTACTGGGGCGCCACCGCCATGGACAGCGTCAAGAACATCCACTTCAAGCACTGTCACATGAACCGTCTCGACATCCACGACTACTTCAGCAACCTCTACGCCGAAGCATGTACCTTCTACAACCACGCCATTCAGATTGGCTACGGCAGAGGCGTCGCCTCCTTCACCAACTGCATCTTCCACTACCACCCCATCCCCGACGATTCCTACCCGTCCGCGCACATGGTCGAATTTAACCTCACATACGGGCGCGTCTTTGAAGGCCTCGTCAACATCGACGGCTGCCGCGT
>ERZ772986.230-NODE-230-length-35654-cov-3.585634_pt1 | contig 35654 bp, 26 predicted proteins | sample MGYA00511898_ERZ772986 | MGnify/ENA primary metagenome ERZ772986 (study PRJEB29015, sample SAMEA2737934) | human oral metagenome | biome: human oral; feature: human-associated habitat; material: dental | place: China | collected 2148 ... | reverse complement strand
CGCCGTGCTGTAGTCGGCGCCGCCCTCGGCGGTGCGGGCATTGGTGACCATCTCATCAGTACCGTTAAGGAAGGCCTGGTTCATGCCAGCCTGCCCCTCAGTGACGGAGCCAAAGGCATTCTGTAGATCTACCGTGATCTGGTCGGCATTGTTCTTGAAGTTCTGGAACTGGACGTAGCCCTCACCCGAGAACTTACCTTCGAGAGGAGTAACAGCATTGACGAGCCGAGTGATAAGCGAGCCAATGTTGTCATGAGAATTGCAGGTCTGCTTGTTCAGGCCAGGTATGGCCGAATCTGTCATTTTGAAATACATCGTACACCCTTCCTTGATATTTTGACATCTACCCCATACAGCTAAACAGCAGGGTAAATGAACACCTATTCACACCACGGGCCCCAGGGCCCAAATCGCACTCTACACGCCCGAGGGGTCACAAACACTAGTGGTACAGCCATCGTCACCAGCAGCCTCTCGACCGTGCCGTTAACCTTACATACTTCACGGCAATAATCAAGACCTACCGCTCCACCCCAGCGAACAGGTGGTTCAAAATTGAAGATGATTAGGATTGTAATTCTAGTTAAATACTTGACTATTTCTGTGCACCCGCTCTCCGCTATCCTCGTTGTCGACATCTCAAGAAGCCGTTCACGAGAGCCTTGACGAGGCAAATTCCCTTGCCAGAGCGATTTCGTCTGTATCCGTGAATAAGTTCTCCGGTCAAACAACCTCATACGGGCCCCTATGCTGCGGCATGTCTTTTGTCAGGTCTGACCCTCCACAGGGTCGCCGGAAGTGACTAGGCTGGCTGCCGCAGGCGACAGCCCGACCACCGATGATGACAAGGAAGCAAGCGTGCCCTACGTCTACGACGACCAGCTCATCGACGCCGTTGCCGTGCGCCGGAAGCGTCTTCTCGCGGGCTTCCTGTTCGGGAAGCAGCGCATCCGCTTCACATGGCAGGACCGGGTGTCGACTTTCATCGGCAGCCTGGTGTTGGCCGTAGTCATCTGCACGGTATGCGTGGCCATCGCCTTCGTGATGTACCTCTTCCAGGCGGAGGCCCTCAAGCAACAGCAACAACAGCAGCGCTACGCCCCCGTCAGCACGTCAGCAACGCCATGACAAACGACCCGTTCCTCCGGCTCAGTGTGTTGGGCACCGTCCGCAACGCGGATCTCGTGCTCCCTGCCGATCAGTCTCTTTCCGCCCTGCTGCCTCAGATCCTCGGCCTACTCGGCGAGTCCCAGGGCCCCCAGGGCGCCTACATGCTGACCACCGCGCTAGGCGAACCCGTTGACCTGGAACATCCGATGGGCGGCCTCGGACTTGAGGACGGCAGCGTGCTGAGGCTGTCGGTGGCGACGGACACGCCCCCGGTGCCGGTCGTCTCGGACCTGGTGGACGTCACCGCTGAGCATGATCCCGCCGGAAAATGGGCCGGAGCGGCACGTGGCTGGGCCCTGGGCTTCTGCTCAGCGCTGGTCATGCTTGCCGCTCTGGTCCTCCTCCTTCAGGGCCGCGGGTCCGACGTCACCGATGTGGGTGCCGCCGCCGCGGGGCTGTACGCAATCAGCATGTGCCTCAGGTTCATCCGGCAGGATCTGGCCTGGGCCTACCTCACCGTCGCAGGGATTGTCGGCCTGTGGTGGGTCTGGCTGCAGCTGGCGGCCGGGTGGCCTCCGCTGCTGGTCCTTTTCATCTGGCTGGCGGTCCAGCTCCTGGCGTTGATCGTCCACACCCGTCAGCGCTTCGCCTATTCTCTGGGGCTGGGGATACTTGCCATCGGCGCGGGGCTGTGGTGCCTGGTTCACTACTTCGTGGCGGATCAGGTCAGGGCCGGAGCCGTTGTCTCGACGCTCGCGCTTCTACTGCTCGGGCTGACGCCGCGTCTTGCGCTCACCCTGGCGGGAGTTTTCAAGGCAGACGCCGATGTCGGGAATGGGACCAGCCTGGCGCTCAGCGAGGTCGTCGGCCGGCTGGATCGTGCTCACCAGGTGTTGTCTGTGGCGGTGGGGCTGGTGTCGCTGCTGTGGTTGCTCGGCATGCTGCCGCTGGCAGGTGCCGCGATCGGCAGTACATGGACGCTTGGGATGACTGCGGCACTGGTGGTGGCGTGGACGCTGCGAGGCCGTCACTTTCCCCTGGCCGCGGAGCGGACTGCAATCTACGTCGCAGCGATCGCCGGCCTGGGTGCTGTCGCTTGGTCTCAGAGGGCGACGGTATGGGCGGTGATAGGGCTCGTGGTCCTGGCCCTGGCACTGGCTGGGATGCTGTTCATCAACGTCTCAGACTTGGCTGCCGCCCAGTTGCGCAGGATCGGCACCTGGCTGGAGACCCTCGCTGTGGTCGCCACCATTCCCGTTCTCGTCGGTATGTTCGACCTCTACACGCAGCTGTTGGGAAGCTTCAAATGAGCGAACCTGGTGAATTCCCACAATCCTCTCCCACCCCGCCGCCTCTACCGCGGCGTGGAATAGCCCAGCCATGGAGTAATGAGATTCTCGGGCGCCTGCAGCAATCTGACAAGCCAGAGCCCGATACACACCGCCCACAGCCCGGGCCACACCGCGCGCCCCAGAACATGGAGCCGCAGACTACCCGGCGGGCCTTCACAGACCCGCAGACTACGCGGCGGATCGTCAAGGACGAGCAGACTACGCGGGTCATGCCACAGGGCGCGGTTCCCGCGCAGAATCCGCTGCCGCTCCACCCACCTCAGACTGTGGCCACCCCGCCACTCGCGCAGACCACCCCCCCCCACGGCGGGCCCCCCCCCCCCCCCCCGCGCAGCCCCCCCCCCCCCCCGCGCAGCCCCCCCCGCCACTCGCGCAAGCCACCCCGATGGCTTCGGACTCGCTGCGCAGTCATCGCGAGTACGAGCACTTGTCTGGACGTCATGCGGTTCCCAGGTGGCGCCGGTTCTTCACGTGGTTCGCCCGGGTCTTCCGCAGCGACGACACGGCCTCCCGAGTGGCGCGTGCCTCAGCCGGCGCCCAGCGGCCCGTCACCACCGGCCGGCGGATAGTGATCGTCGGAGCCAGCGGAGGGGTGGGATCCACCAGCGTCGCTACCGGCCTGGCGATGACCTTGGCTGCAGTGCGCAACGCACTGGTGGCTTTCGTGGCCTCCGGGGCAAGCGACGACCTAGAGGCCCGGCTGAACATCGCTCCGCTTCCCCGCGCCTCATCCGACCTGCCGACCAACAGCTTCGACAACCAGCTGGCTGGGATGTCGGTGCCCCAGAATGGAAGGCTCGCTGCCGTCAGGCCTCACTCGGATACCGCCGCGATGTCCCGGAGCCTTGGCAGATACTTCGCCATCACCGTCGTCGACGCCGGGCGGGAGCCGTCTGAGCAGCTTGTCCGCGAGGCGCACGCACTCGTGGTCGTAGGCTCTGCCAGCGCGTCGGGAGAGGCTGCTGCGGTCAGGTGCGCCGCCAGGCTGCGGGGAGCAGGTGCGAACCCCCAGACGATCCTTGTTGCTTTGATACCGCGCACACCCCGCGAGAAACCGGGCCCACCGGCGCAGCGTCTCCGCGCCCTTGGCCTGCCGGCGGCGGTGATTCCATACGACCGGCATATCGCTGGTGGCGCCGCGCTGCGCCTGAATCTGGCCAGCGAGGAGACGCAGGTGGCGCTGGGGGAGCTGGCCGCGGCTGCGATGACCTCCGCCAGGTGACCTGATGAGCATTCGCATCGTTCATCGCCCCGCCCGCACCACCCCCGCGTTGCAGGCGCTGCCGGAGGTGTTCCTTGAGAGCCCACCCACCCTCGCGGAAGGAGCCGACGGAGCGGGCGCCGCCGCGCTGCGCATCCTGCCGCTGCTCGGCGCTGGAGCCTCCATGACTGTCATGATGCTGTTCAGGCGCTCCAGTTTCGCCGCGGTCGGCGCGCTCATGATGATCGTCACCGTCCTGGCATCGGCCATCATGATGCTCGGCCAGCGCGGCAAGGCCGCCAGAAGCAGACGCGAGGCCCGCGACATCTATCTCGAATACCTGGAGACACAACGCGAGGACCTGAGGGCCACCGAGGCCAGGCAGCTCACCGCCGCCCGGCGCATTCACCCAGCACCTGAGGAGCTGCTGAGCATCGCCAGGTCACCCGACCGGCTATGGGAGCGGCGCCGCGGCGACAGCGACTTCCTGTCCATCCGGCTCGGCACCGGAACCGTGCCTGCCCGCAATATAACGGTGAAGTCCGAGGAGAACGTGAGGGCCCGGCGCGACCCGTTCATGGCGAGCGAGGCGCAACTGGTCAGTTCCCGTTTCGGCAGCACACCCGGTATGCCGATCCTGGCTGACCTCGACTCTACGGGAGCGGTCAGCGTCGTTGGCAGCCGCGGTTTTGTGACGCAGGTGGCCCGGCTCATCGCGGCGCAAGCAGCTGTCTTCCATTCGCCTGAGGACCTGCAGCTGGCGCTCGCAGTCGATGACAGGTACCGGGGGGAATGGGACTGGTTCTCCTGGCTGCCGCAGCTGGCCGCGCAGAAGGTGCAAGGACCGTTCGGGCCAGGCAGGATCATCGTCCCGACCGTGGCGCGACTGCGCACCATCCTCGGCCCTGAGCTCGATGCCCGCTCACCCAGCGCGGCGGAGGCCCGGAGGATGCTGCTGACCAGGTCCGAGATACAGAATGGACGCATCCTGGTTCTGGTCGACCACTACGGGAAGGAGTCCGATGCCCTGACGCCGTCAGACCCGCAGATCGCACTCGGGCAGGTGGCCACCACGGTCGTGTACCTGCTGGATGACCGCAGGGCTGAGCCGGGCTCGATCACCATGCGGATCAGCGAGGGCGGCGAGCCGGGCAGTTTCGTGGTGGAACGCTACCCGCGGCCTGACGTCGCACCCACGGTCGTCACGGGGACCTTGGACGATCTGACCTCCGACTCGGTGTCGGCGCTGGCCCACCTGCTCAGCCCGCTACGGCTCTCCCCCGACTCTCACGAGCACGACGCCTCCCGCGAGGCCATGAGCTTCGCCGAGCTACTGGGTGTGCCGGACTACCGCGATGTCGACTTCTCCCGCGCCTGGGCGCCTCGCGGCGAGACGGGTTTCCTGCGCGTGGCCATCGGCACCGACGAGGCCGGCGACCCAGTAATGCTGGACCTGAAGGAGGCCGCACAGTACGGCATGGGACCCCATGGCCTGTGCGTCGGCGCCACGGGCTCCGGCAAGAGCGAGATGCTGCGCACCCTGGTCCTGGGGCTGCTGGTCAGTCACGATCCGGAGGACCTCGCGATGGTGCTCGTCGACTACAAGGGCGGCGCCACCTTCGCTCCCTTCGAGGGAGCGCCCCAGGTGTCGGGCATCATCACGAACCTGTCCGACGACGCCAGCCTCATCGAACGTGTCTACGCGAGCCTGTCCGGGGAGGTGCAGCGCCGCCAGCAGGTGCTGCGCGACGCCGGCAACATCGCCGACATCACCACCTACCGCGCCCTGCGCGCCGAGCGCCCGGAGCTGGGCTTGGCGCCGTTCCCACACCTGATGGTCATCATTGACGAGTTCGGTGAGCTGCTCACGGCCCGTCCCGACTTCATTGAGCTGTTCCTGTCCATCGGCCGCATTGGCCGGTCCATCGGGGTGCATCTGATGCTGTCGAGCCAGCGGATCGAAAGCGGCAAGTTGCGCGGCCTGGACACCTACCTGTCTTACCGGATCGGGCTGAGGACCCTCTCGGAGAGCGAGTCCCGCACGATCCTTGAGACCACCGACGCCTTCCACCTGCCGCCTGTGCCGGGATACGGATATCTCAAGGTGGACACCACCACCTACACCCGTTTCCGGTCCGGCTTCGTCTCCGGTCCCCTGCCTGAGGACCCGGCCGGCGAGGCTCCAGTCAAGGCGGATCCGGTGGCGCTGCCGATGCCCGCCTACCTGGTCACCCGGGCTGAGGCGGATGACGACATGCCTGCGCAGGCACGCGCCAGCACGAAGACGACCGGCCCGACGGTCCTCAGCACGATCATGGACCAGTTGCGCCTGCAGCAGCGTGCCACGCAACCGATCTGGCTGCCACCGCTGCCTGAGGCGACCACCCTCGACCTGATCGCCGGGGAGCCCCGTCCCACCAGTTCGGGGTTGCGGATTCGGGCCAGCGCCCCGCTGCGGTTCCCGATCGGCATCATTGACGACCCCACCCGTCAGTGGCAGGACACCTGGGAGATGGACCTTCTCGCGTCCGGCGGCCACACCCAGATCACAGGCGGGCCAGGCAGCGGCAAGTCGACGCTGCTGCGCACCATCGCCGCATCGCTCGCGCTCACCCACCCGCCGTCGGCTGTCAGCGTCTACGTGCTGGACCTGCTTGGCTCGGGCCTGCTGAGCTTGCGTGACCTGGTGAACGTTGGCGGGGTGGCTGCGCGAGCTGAGCAGGAGGCGGTGCGGCGCACGCTGGAGGAGGTGCGTGGCCTGCTGCACCAGCGGGAGGCGTTGTTCCAGCGATACCGCGTGGACTCGCTGGCGGCGTTGCAGAATGTCCCGGACGCCTCGTCCGTCAACCTGGCGGAGATCGTGCTGCTCATCGACGGTTATGGACAGCTCGCAGAGGAGTTCGAGGAGCTGGCGGAGATCGTGTTCTCCCTGCTGCGCCGGGGAGCTGCCCATGGCATCCATGTCATCGCGACCAGCACCCGCTGGAATGAGGTCCGCATGGCGCAGCAGAGCTTTTTCGGCACCAAGATCGAGTTGCGCCTGGCCGACCCGATGGAGTCAGCCCACGGCCGGAAACTCGCCGAGACCATCCCCACGGACCGCCCTGGCGGGGTGCTCCTGGCCGGTGGGTTGTTCGCCCACGTCGCGCTCCCCAGGATCGATGGGGTCGCCTCGAATGACGACACCGCTGAAGGGCTGCGACGGCTGTCGGAGACAGTCGCAGCAGGGGCGCAGGAGCGAGCAGCCGCGGTCAGAATGCTGCCTCCTGATCTCGCCCCTGATGAGGTGTCGCTGCCTGAGGGCAAGGCTCTGGTTGCGCTGGGCCTGGACGAGAGCGACCTATCCACGGTGGTGCTGGACATGGCTGGGGCCGACCGTCATCTGATCGTGTTGGGAGACTCCGGCACCGGACGCACCACGATGATCCGGCGGGTGGTGAACGAGCTGGTCCGCACCCACAGCTCCGACGAGCTGGTTTTCGCTGTGTTCGATCCCCGCCGTTCCCTGACTGGCGCGGTGCCGGAGGGTTATCTCGGCGGGACCGCGACCAGCGCGGCGCTGGCCCAGAAACTCGTCAACGCCATCGTGCCGGAGCTCAACTCGCGTGTGCCGAGTAGCGTCGATGAGGCCGCGCAGGTGTCGCCACCGGTACCGCACATTGTCATTCTCATCGACGACTATGACGCGCTGGGTTCTGGGGCCACACCGTTTAGGGCGCTGTTGCCGTACATCCCGATGGGGGGCGAGATTGGCTTGTCGGTAGTGCTGACCAGGCGGATGACCGGTGCCGGACGAGCGATGTATGACCAGCTGGTGAACACCATGCGGGACTCGGGAGCCACCGGATTCATGCTCTCCGGTGATCGCGCCGAGGGCCTGTTGCTGGGTAACCAGCGCCCGCGGGCGCTGCCGGTGGGCCGCACTCTGCTGCTGCGCTCTGGGCAGTCAATCATTACGGTGCAGATCGTCAACGAGCCAGGTTAGAGACAGGCGGGGCTGCTGGCGTATACCGCGGTAAATACCATCCGCAGCACTCCACACCCTCGTGAAGCCTTCCACCCATACGTCTAGCGCCCTGCGGGGATTGTCAAGGATTGATCTGCCAACCGGGCCAGCCCCCGGCATGAGATCGCTGCAAAATCGTTAAATCTCGCTCCCAATCCAACAGGTCATATATACTCAACGCCCTGCGGGGAAATAATTTTTAAAGACACCCCAAAACTACCAGCGACCAGAGAGATCACCGCCCCATTAGGGCGTTCCCACCAAGCACGTTTGGTCATGCCTGGAACCATCTTACTGGGTTTTCCAAAAGCCTCCTTGCCCGCAGCAACATAGGTCACGAACCAGTCATTGATAACAGGCTCATTACCCTCACCAAGAAGAGTCTCCGTCAAATTTAACCTGACATCCTTTACCACGCCTTGATAGTTGGTATGGAAACTTGCCAAATCAGACTGGCCTCCGATTCCAGTAACAAATTGATTCTGCATATCACTTGGAACCCACCCAAACTTTGAAATAGTCTGCGGGAAGTCTTCCCCGCTGATTGGCCAGTCAAGGTCAGCCAGCCGTTCAGCCCAGAGTATAAACTCTTCTACTGGCAAGGCCAGCCGGGTCATGAGAAAACAGGACGCGGTGAGGGACCGTTTTCTAGGTAGTCACACATCCGGCGATACAACTCTGGGCGCCTCTCCTTAGCGTGATCGATGTGTTGCTTCAGACTCCAGGGCTCGCCAAAAGCCTTCCCCGCATATGCATCCCAGTCAATACCAGGATGAGAGAAAATCACATCATAAAACAGCCCCAGATCCCAATCCTTGAGATACACATTCTTCATCATCACCCGAATCGGAACACTCCACTTCGGCGAGCGAAGATTAATATCCAACCCACCATCAAGAAAACGCTGAATCAACCGCGCCTCCGGTAGATAATCATGCTCCCTCTCATCGAACAACACATGCAAAGCATTGATATTCTCCGGACGCACAAGAGCCGGGTCAGCACCATGATCAAGCATCCAATCCGCAATCTCAACCCGCGCAACCAAATCATCATTCTTCAACGCCCACAAAAGAAACTGCCGCCAATCAATATTGGGATACTCCCCCACCGCAACAACAAAATCCTCCAGGGTTCCATAACTGGCGGCACCCCCAGGATCCCTTTTCTTTTCAGCCATCACCTTCCATCACCCTCCTATTCATCAACATGCGCCCGGTTCCTCGCAGGATCCTCCACACGATACTTCTTCGAATCACGATACTTCTCCAGAAAAGTATCCTTACTGATTTCACCAGAAAGATACTGTCTCCTTAATTCACTGTACTTACCTTCTTTGATGTGTCCCATGTCCCAGTCTCTGGGACCTCCCTGAGCAGGATCCCACTCAATTTTACGCCACTTATCACCAGAAACCGGATCAACCCGTACCTCACCCCCATCATATTTGCCCACTTGCGCATCATCCACCGTCTTCACCCAGATCTGATTCTCACCCGGCTCAGGCAAATCCACATCCCCACTCCGGATCTGTTCAAGCAGCTCTTTCCGAGACCTATCCCACACCTCCCTAATCTGCTTCTCCGTATACTTCGGACGATCATTCGCATACGGCAGAAGATCACCATTCTCATCGTACCCAAACGAGTTAGGCTCACCCTTAGCCGGCAATCCCCCCTCATGCAAACTCCGATTCTCAGGAATCCAAGCATCCGCATCCACGTCGTAACGCATCACCCAGCCACGATGCCCAGCAGCATCCGTCAGAACCAGCGGACGCCCATTACGATGATCAACAGGCTGCCCATATTCATTACGAGGCGCCCCATCCAACGCCCGCTGCACATCCTCCTGCGTATACCGGCGCGGCGCCTCCCTAGCCGGAATCGTCTCACGAACCGAAGCGTCAGAATCATACCTGGACGCCTTACTATCCGACGACAAACTGGTGCCATCCCGAGACTCCACAAGCCTAGATTCCGAACCTCCCAGGCCCGGAACACGGCCCTCAGACTCAGATCCTCGACCCAAAGACGCCCCATCCTCCGGAACACGATGACCACCATCACCCACCTCACGCCCCACACCACCAAGCTCACCCCTATCACCAGGAACACGATAATGCTGCTCATCTCCCGGCACATGCCTGGAAGTGTGCTCCCGCCCACCTACATGATGACCGGTGCCGTGGTGATGCCCGGGGACGCCACGACGCGGCTCAATACGGTCATCTGGGGCAGGAATCTTCTTAGACGGCTCGTTGATGCGACCTTCAGGATAAACCTGCGGCCTCGACTGCTTCCCACCACTAGACCTATCCTCAATAGGACCAGGATTCTTGTGAGGCGTGGTGTTTGGCACTTCCGCATCCCCAGGGGCATGCGCACCGCGAGAACCCTTTTCGACGATCTCCTGAAGCTCTTGTAGTCCCGGAGACCCATTCCTAGCACCACGAAACAAATCCTGCAGCTCTTTAGGCAGATTTCCTAAATTACGGAGATTGAAGATCCGCAAAAGCTCGGTTACCTTCAAACCCAGCCCTGGAGCTATCTTCGTCAAGATCTTCAAGCCGAGTTTACCCATCCCGCCACCAAAAGCGATACTCGCAGCATCAGGCAGTAGCCCACCAAATGTTCCATGCGGATCAGTATCCCAAGTATCGTAACTAGTAATCCCCTTCAACAGGTTGAGCATGGATTCAGCGGATTTGTTAAATCGCTCCTGAGCTTCTGGGTCATCCTTCCTACGCATAATCTCCTCAGGAAGCAACCCACCCAGGAATGTCATGCCATCCTGCCCCAACTTCAGCAGGCCGCTGCGTTTGTACTCAGTAGCGCCCTCATCTCCATTGATACCAACCAGATCCCCTAAATCCTTCAAGTTACCGATGATGGACCTCCAGGCACCCCCGAGCATCAGCTGCGTCTGCGCATCACTGTTCGCTTTCTTCCACGCCTCCGGCGCTCCCCAGGGCATCTGACCCGTACGCGTCTGATCACGCTTGCTGTCCATTGAGGACCCATACACATAGGGGTTGTTCACATTCGTTTTGTCGCTTTGCACAAACTGCGGTCCACCCCACGTGGCGTTCAGCTTATTGCCGCACTCACGCTGGGCATTCTCCAAGTCCGTCTGGAACTGCTCCACACGCTCCGTCAGAGCATCCCCCTCCGCCACCAGTTCCCGACTTACACAATTCTCTTTTGTAGTGGGAACATACCCATCTTTATCACGCCCCCAAGTCCTTTCACACGTTGCATTCTCTGCCTCGCTAAGCCTTTGTTCATGAGCCGCAATATCCGCTATGAGCTGGTCACGCACCTTCTTTAGCTCGTCAAGCCGGGCTGCATAGGCCACCAGGGCGTTGTACATGGTCTCAGCGTGGCCCTCGACCGTGCGTGCGTAGTTATCGGGCTTGACCATCGCATTCAGCACAATCGCATCATCGGGAGCCGAATACGAGGAATGCAGACCAGCCCAGGTGTTGCTAATCCCAGCGGCAGTCTCAGCTACCCCTTGAAACGTTCCAAACAGCGACCTGGCGGCCTCGCGGATCGGACCTGAAGCATCAAGCGGGGAAGGGGTCAAACCCATAATATAACCAATCTCACAACATAGAATTTATATTAAACGCGGCAGGCGCCAATAGGTCATAACCCGGGCCTGGAAAGTTCTTATTTCTTCTTGACAGGGGCAGGATTGCTGGATTTATCAGCCTTGGGCATCTCCCCCGGATACTCAGCAGAGTTCGCCATATTCTGCGCATTGGTGGCCATCCCGAGATCACCTTTATGATAGGCGGTGATGGCGGCACCTGTGGCCTGAACCGCAATACCTGTCATACCCTTGACGCAGGAGATGCCAAGAGAACCGCAATTCGCCATCCAGCCCCCAACCGCAGCGGCAACAAATTCGGAATTAGCAAGCGCCCCCAACAGGTGGGCCTTATTCACCTCCACCTTCTTCTCAGCAGCGCGATATTCCTTCGCGCTCCCGGCGGCAGATAGCACCACCTGTCCTGCCGCCTGCTCGTCGATCTCCCAATAGGGCACAGTAACCTCCTCTGACGGGATCACCCACAATGGCGTCCAGCCCACGATTCGCTCCGCAAGTTGCCTCAGCCTAACCCGTCACGAGAAGACCTCCAATACCTAACTAAAGTTATCCATGGATTTAACAAAAGTAGGGGATACTGTCCATAGAACCCGGTGATATACCCATCCCAGGCCGCCAGGCAGAGACTTATGCAAGACTGAGCCATGTCTTTCGACTATCTCCTGATGACTGCCTCTCCCGTCGGGACGGAGGACGGCGCCATGGCATTCGCCGACTTCGACCCAGGCTGCCTGCTGCGCGCTGACAGCACCGGGACCATGGTGGTCCTGGTCAGGCCGTCGGACGGTGGCGACGAGGAACCGCTGCTATGGATCAGCCCATCGCAGTTGATGCAGGACTGGAACGAGGTGCTGCGGCTGCTCCCTGAAGGACCTCAGCCACCCAGCAGGCATCTCGTGTACTGGACGGAGCTGCACAGCCCGTCATCGATGCCGGAGACCGCCGAGCGTGTGGCCCACTCGCTCGCCGCCGCGATGGGAGGATGGACGATTCCATTCTCAGGAGGACAGGAATGATGAAGGACGTCAGCGCGGACATCCTCACCGAGAAGACCCATCTGCTCATCCAGCCCCGCACCACCGTCGGACTCTCCCAGTGGCTGCTGTGCAACTACGCACAGGCCTACCGTTCCGGCCGGGTCTTCGCCGTCATGACCCGGGCCAACTCCGTACTCACCCTCGCCGCCGCAAGATTCATCACCAGCACCGGGTCATGCTGGATAGTCGACCATCCCGACGGCGCCTTCGACGGCTTCAGCGGGCTGCGGGCCAGCTGGGACGGCGTGTCATTCAAGCTTGGCGGAGGCATCCACCCCGCCTATTTTGAGGTCGCCGTAGGCGACGAACGGGCCCTCAGCATCAACGCCGAGATCCTCCACGGCTACCACGACAACCCGCAGCTCGGCCCTTTCTCACTGCAGATCCTGGCGGCAGCCGGATGCGCGCCGCCAGTTCGCTTCGGAGCCATCGAGCCCCTCTACGAGGTTTTCTCCCCCACGATCGTCACCGAGCACGCACGCAGCTTCTCTCCCGAGGAGGCGATCGCCATCGTCTCCGGGGGCGACGGCGACGGTTTGATCATCTCCATCCCCGAGGCAATCGGCGTGACCGAACGGCTTGAGTTCTCAGGCCCATGCCCCCGGGACCTCACCCAGGCATCAATCGACCACTTCCTGTATCACGCGCTCAGCGCCGGTGCCACCTATGCCCTGCTCGGCTACCGCCAGGGCCCCCAGGGCCGCATGGTCACGCCCCGCTATCGGCACGAGGTCATGCCACTGGCGCTGGCCGTCCCAGAGACCGCGATGCTCCACACCACCCTGGAGAACATCTTGTCGGAGGTGAGGCGACTCGGCGCAGATGAGGCGAGCATCATCGACTCCAGGCCGCGGGGCATAGGGATACGCTTCTTCCACGAGAACACGACGATCTCCGACCTGACCAGCCGGTACCACTCGGTATTGCGGGCCATCCTGCCGCCGAAGGAGATCCAGGACATCAAACCCTGGTATCAGCGCGACAACTAGCGGTAGCCGTCGATGATGGCGGCGGCGACCTCAGCCCAGGCCTCCCGGGTGCGCTGATGGACCCGCTCCAAATCGATGCGGTCACCGTCGGCGACGGTCGGGTCATTCGGCACCACGAACACCTGGCGGCTGTGACTCGCCAAATGCGTACGAACCATGTCCTTCTGCACCCGCGACGACACATCGTCCTTGTCGGTGAGCACGACGATCGCCTCCTGCGCCAGCCTCTCATAGCCGTGCTGCGCCAGCCAGTCGAGGGTGCTGACAGCCCGCTTGGCCCCAGAGACCGCATAACCCGCCGAGATGACCACGCTATCGGCCCTTGAGAGAATCCCCCTCATAGCCTTCTGGGTGACGCCGGTGCCGCAGTCGGTGAGGATCACGGAGAAGAAGTGCCGCACCAGCTCGTGCGCTCGCGTATACCCCTCGGCGGTCAGGCTGTCCGACACCTTCGGGTCCTGCTCACCAGCCACAACATGCAGCCGGTCGACCTGCGTTATGTAGCCGGTGAGGTCGGTCCAGGTCCGCACCTTCGAGATGTCCCGCGCCAGATCCGTCAGGCAGCGCGGCTTGGCGCGCATCAGCTCGTCCTCGCCGAGCAGCCGCTCCGCCAGGTCGCCTGCGTCCGGGTCTGCGTCGATCGCGATGGGCGGGGCGCCGCGCAGCTGCGCGAGGATCAGCCCCACCCCCACCGTGGTTGAGGTCTTGCCGATCCCGCCCTTGAAGGACAGGAACACGGTGCTGTAGGGGCGCTCCAGCGGACGGGCGATCCGCGCGCCGCGCTCAGCGAGACGCACCTGCGTCTGGCTGGGCCCAAGATTCACCCGGCCCGCCGTCAACCGGTACATCGCCCCACGAACCCCGCCCTGGGGCACCGCCTTCGGCGGCCGCACGAACAGCGACGACGGTGGCGGTGGCTCCAGCTGGGCCGGCGGCGATGCCGCTGGAACGTTCACGTTCATCGAGATCGACCGCAAGGGCACGTCCGGCGACACCGGCCGCGAGGGCGCCTTGTGCGTCGCTGCCCGCGGCGGCGGAGCCGACGGGACCGACGGCGGAGGCGCGTCCGGCGGCACCGGGGAGGTGGTGGCCTCCTGGGGTTCGGAGGCCCGCGCCCGCGCCGGGGACACCTGCTGGCGAGGTTCGGAGGCCTGTGGCTCTGGTTTCATGAGGGCCCGGGCGGGAGGTGGTTCGATGGCCTCGCGCTCAGGTTCCTCGACCATCGGCTGCGCGGGCGCGCGGCGCGGCCTCGGCGGGGTCCCGTTGGGTGGCGGGGGCTGGCTGTTGGACGGGGTCACGGATGCGGGCGATGCGGCGAGGGCCTGCCCGTTGGCGTCCACGGTGAACCAGGCCACCCGGCCGCCCTTGGTCTCGTCCACGCCGCGGGCCAGCACCGGACGCCCCGCTTGGCGCGCCACGGCCGCCAGGTGTTGGAACACTGACGAGTAGACGTTGGTCGGCACCACCATCTCGACTGGCACCCCGTTGACAGTCGCATCACTACTGCCCGCAATGGTGACGTTCCAGTAGGGTGACTTCACAGGTCTCCTTCCCGTCGAGAAAGTTCCACCGAGCCTAAAATTGCCCGAACGTAACTAGGCTAACGCTTGCGAGAGTGCAGGCCAATCTGCTAGAGACAGCCTCCCGGAGCCCGCAAGCTGAGAAACCCTAAGGTACAACGACCCATACCGCCCAGCCCGGAGGCAGCCACCCCGGCCGTGCCGTGTCGGCCAGCCACCGCCGCTCAGCCGGGTCAGATCGCGTCGGCAATGTTGGCAGAATCTGACGGTGTCGTGTGCCGGAAGTTCATCATTCAGAAGTTCATTGAAGGAGGCGACCCTAGGGCGGATGCCACGCAAAGCAGTCAGGCAAAACGCCCAAGTCCTACCGTGCACCAGCGGACGACGCCAGGCACCGCCCCTGGGAGCGGGAAACACCCAGCGATATGACGACTAGGCTGGCGTGGTGACAAATCTGGGTGATGTCGGAGGCTGGTTCCGCACTGCGACCGGCGTCGCCACACCCGCCTGGGGCCCCGGGGAGGGCGGTTTCGGACGCGTCTCCCCTGACGCCGACCTGGCCGCCGCGCTCCACCTGTTCCGGGACCGCCCCACCGTCGTGCTCACCGGCGCCGGCATGTCCACCGGGTCCGGGCTGCCCGACTATCGCGGCCGTGACGCCGTGCCGCGCTCCCCCATGACCTTCCAGGAGTTCACCCGCAGCGACTTCAGCCGTCGCCGCTACTGGGCCCGGTCGACGGTGGGATGGAGCTGGTTCACCGCCGCCCGTCCTGGCATCGCTCACCTGGCGCTCGCCGAGCTCGGGCGTCTCACTCCGCTGACCGGCGTCATCACGCAGAACGTCGACGGCCTGCACCAGGCGGCCGGATCCGCCCCGGTCGTCGACCTGCACGGCAGCCTGGCCCGCGTCGTCTGCCTCGGATGCGGCGTCCTCTCCAGCCGCGCCGGCCTCCAGGATGAGCTCTTGGCGCTCAATCCCGGCATCACCGCCCGTCTCGGTGAGCTGTCCGAGCAGGCCCGCACCGCCCCCGACGGTGACGCCGAAGTCGAGGTGGCCGACTTCACCTACCCCGCCTGCCCCCGGTGTGGCGGCATGCTCAAACCGGATGTCGTCTACTTCGGCGAGAGCGTGCGCCGTGACGTGCTGGACAGCGCCATCGCCCTGTCCGAGGCCGCGGAGGTCCTCCTGGTGCTGGGATCGAGCCTGACGGTGATGAGCGGTCTCAGGTTCGCCCGTCAGGCCGTGCGACAGGGCAAGGACGTGATCATCGCGGGCGACGGCGTCACGCGCGGCGACGACCTCGCGACCCTGCGCATCCACGGACGGCTGGAGCAGGTCCTGCCTCGCTGGGTGGCCGCGCTGGCGTAGGTCAGCGCTGCGAGTCGTCAGCAGCGGTCAGATCGGCGACCGTGGCGTTAAGGGCTGCGATCATGTCGTCGGCCAGCAGATTCACCCCGACGCCGTGCGCGCCACCGCCCATGGAGATGCGCCTTCCGGCGATCGAAGCGTCGGCCAGCACCGGCCACGGACGGATCGCTCCGAAGGGAGTGATGGTGCCGCGTTCATACCCGGTGACCGCCTTGGCGATCTCGGCGTCGGGCATCGAGAGCCGGGAGGTGCGAAGAAGGGCCCGCAGCTTCGGCCAGGAGAACTCGCGGTCCCCGGGCACCAGGACGAACACGTAGTCGTCGCTGGCCCGGCGCACGACGATGGTCTTCACCAGGTCCCGCACCTCGATGCCGCGCACCGCCGCTGCCTCCACGACCGAGCTGACGGGCCCGTGCCTCACCACAGTGTGCGCGACGCCCAGTGCCCGGAGCTGGCGGAGCGCGGGAGTGTCATCCATGATCCCGAGTCTATGGCGGGCGGCGGCGTATGGCAGGAGACGCGAAGCGGCCCCGACTCTCAGGTATCGGGGCCGCTTCCCGGGTCTGGCTCAGCCGGTCAGGAACCGGTCCTGGGCAGACCCGGCTTCACCGGTGTGGGTGTAACCGGAGTCTGGGTGCCCGGGGTCGGGGCGACGGGGCCCAACAACCTCGGAGCCGGCGTGGAAGCCGGGACGTTCGCAGACGGCGCAACCGTGGGCGACGTGGGCGACGTGGTCGCCGACGGAGTCGGGCTGGGAGTCGGCGATGGGCAGACCGGTTGGTCTTTGGTGGCGGTGAAGGTCGCGGTCCTGCCGTCCAGCCGCTTCCAGCCTTCAGGGACGGGGCCGCCCAGCTGATACCCGTCCTCGACCGTCGCGGACATGGTCACCGTGACTTTCCCGTTCACGATCTCAACCTGCGGCTGGCTGTAGGTGAGCCCCGCGGTCTCAGCCGGCTTGACGACGGGGTCCGATGGCTGGGCCGCGCCCGGGGCGCACGTTCCGAGCTCGATGCCCGGCGAGACCGGCACCGCGCACTTGGTGCGGGGGACAGTCCTGACATAGGACACCGTCCCCTCAAGGGCCAGCCAGCCATCTGGCAGGTTCCCCTCGTCGATGTGGTACCCCGGCTTTGCCGTGGCGGTGACCACCACCGTCACCTCATCGCCGTTCACGGTGATGACGGGCTCGCTGTAGTCGATCTCGGCGGTGTCTTCCACGCCGGTGACGGTCGGCTGGCTGGGCGTGGTCGAGTCGGCGGGGCAGATCCCCGGGTTCACCACCGGGATCGCGAGGACGGCAGTCCTCTGGCACGCCGGCTGCGTGATGGTGGTGGTGAAGGTGAAGGAGCCATCCCCGTTCGGCGCCCAGCCCTGCGGGAGGTTCTGGTCGTCGATCTGTTTGCCAGCGGCCGGGGTGGCCTTGACTTTGATCGTCACCTGACTCCCTGACGTGGTGATCTCCGGTTCGGTGTAGGTGATCCCATCGGTCGGCCCGACCTCCACGGCGGGCTCCAGCGGCTCGGCGGCCCCAGGGGCGCAGACGCCGGGGGTCACCTGGACGGAAGCCAGCTTCGGGTTCCCCTGGTTCACCTGATTGGTCAGGGTCACCTCCCTGGTCTTCAGGCCCTCGACGGCGACCTGGGCGCTGGTGGCGTTCGGGACGCCGTCGGTCACGCCGTCGCCGGAGAAGGCGGGATCCCCGAAATCGACCCCGGTCACGGACGGCACGTTCTCGGTGAGAGTCACGACGGTGCCGTTGGGAATGTTGCTGAGGGTCTCCAGGGTCCCGTCGCCCTTGACCGACAGCTCACCCTGGTGGCTGGTCCCGTTGTAGTCGTAGGACCAGGCCACCGGGTAGACGGTGTCGGAGGCGACGTCGCCGCCCGTGACGACTTTCTTCACCCCGATGTGGCCGACGGTGTCACCGGACCCGGTGCCGCCGCCCGAGGTCTCCTTCACAGCGGTGGCGGAGCGCACCTCGTTGTCCACAGTGGCCTGGTTGGTGTACCGGGAGCCCGCAAAGATCTTGCTATCGCTGTTCACCAGCAGGTCGACGATGTAGATCCGGTCGGCCTCGAAGTTCTGACCCTTGTTGTCGATGACGACTTTGACCGTGTCGCCGTCGTTGTCGACGGTGACCTCAGACGACGGCGTGCTCGATGTAGTCAGGGCGTTGTAGCAGTCGGCGCTGCTGATTTCATTCCAGCATTTCGGGGTGCTGGGAACCCAGAAGACACTCGGGCTGTCCGCGGCCACGGTCAGGTCCACACCTGCCATCGCGAAATTGTCGGTGATGGTCATACTGGAGCGATCGGACACCTTCGACCCGGGGACCACGATGCGCCATTGAATTTTCTGATCGGCACCGGGAAACCAGCCGGACTTGTCGATTTCGGTGGGCACATAAGGCTTGTAGCCAATGCCGCTCTGCCCGTCAGGGAGGGGAACATCCACAGTCACGCCGTTGCGCAAGCCAAAGGTGAGTTTGTCGGCCTCGGTCAGTGCCCCCACCTGCGTCTTGACCCACAGCGAGCCGCCGACGTCGTTCTTGTTCTCGACGTTCTCATTCAAGGTGCAGACCACCTCGGACTTCGTCACCTGGCAGGTGCCGTAGGCGAGCGGGTCGCCCTCCTTCCCCTTCAGGTCGAAGCTGCCCTCAGAGCCTATGAGCTCCTTGGGCAAAGTGAGCATGAAGGTGTCTCCGGCTCTCCCGGTGCCGTTCGGGACGCGCCACGTGGCGTTGACTCGAACCGCGCTCCACATGTAGATGGCAGCCTCGTTCGCATCCATTTTCTCAAGATGGATACTGGACGACTGAATGCCGTTCACCTCGGTCGCCTTTGCCACAGAGGCGCCGGATACGAAACTAGTCAAAACAATCAACAATGCGACGAGGAGCGCCACCGACCCACGCCCCCCAGAAAGCCTGATCATTTTCAACACTTCCCCTCCTTCGTCACGGCATTGTATGTCGCGATCTACTTTCCCGACGACTCGCGTTTCTGAAATTGTCGAAGGTCAGTATGATGCGATAAAAGAAATCACCTATCGGCCAATTGAGCACACAGAATCGGCATCTTTCGGCAAGACGGAAACTGATGGCCCCTCACCCGGGAACGCCCGCCCCTTCCGGAGAAGGCATCCGTGCAGCCAGGCGGTCGCAGCTGCCACAACACCTGCGAAAGAAAAGTGATCTCTGGAGTGATCGCCGCCAGGGTCTCGGGCAGCTCTCGTCTTTTGAGGCGCAACTCGTAGCTCCCCCTGGAGGTTCATCCAAAACTCCCGGAGGTGCCGCAGTAGCACGCCACACGCGTCACGGTGCATGCGGCGGGGCAGCCTACGAGGCCCTAAACAGCAGTGCCAACCGGGAAGTATACTCTTGGGTATGACTGATATGGCAACTATCAAGGTGCCCCGAGCCTTGCGAGACCGGGTTCGTGACGCAGCTCGCGATGCAGACCTCACGCAGGGGCAGTTGATTGAGCAGATGCTTGTCCAGCGTGAGAAGGCCCTATTCTGGGAGAGGCTAGAGCAGGAAGCCCCAGACCAGGAGTATCTCGACGCGCTCGAAGAGACAGACACCGCTTTCACCTCGGATTCGGAAGAAGCGATTCAACGCTTCGAGGCAGACGAGTGAACCGCTTGCCGGAGCGCGGCGACGTCATTTGGGCGAGCATGGACCCTACGGTGGGTCGCGAACAGGCAAAACATCGGCCTTGGCTCGTGCTTTCGGAACGCGCGCTCCACAGAGCGCGCGGCCTTGTCATCGCCGTTCCACTCACGCATGCAGACAAAGGGTGGGTGACCCACGTGAACCTCGCACCGCTCAGCGATGAACCCACAATTGCCATGTGCGAGCAAGTAAAGTCGATGTCAACCTCCCGGATTACGCGTATTGACCCCACCCCTTATCCCAGGCACCTCGTGAACCAGGTTCACTCCGTTCTGACACTGCTAACCGAAGGTCGCTAGTGTCGCGTTTCAGGTGTGTCAGAGAAATGGTGTAAGTGACTACATCGCCCATAAAGGCAGGAGAAATCACGATGACCAAGATCACCACGAGAATCTAGCCGTGCGTGCTCTTCGCCCCGAGCGCCCTGGGGGACCCCCGTGACTTCCTCGCCACTGTGAGGTGAACCGCTGCCGCGCATTCAGCTGGGAAGTCATCTCGCTGGCGCAGCGTCAGGGCCACGCGATTCTGCGGGCCAGCCACAATATCTCAGAAATCGGTAAAGGACTCACGGGACAACGTGAAACCATGGCCTGTGGTGGCGTGCCAGCAGGTCATCCCGGTACTTTCAGAGGTACAGGCAAAAGCACCGGAAACAGTCGATTGGCCATATTCCAACGTCATCAGATTATTTCCCATTCTGACGGCACTCCTGGGCCGCACTTGCCTACGACGCCGTCGAGCCCCACATACATATCGAAGCGCGGCCACCCACAGTCCTGATAGGAGAACTTCTGAATACCGCAGGAGACATATTCGCCCTGCAGATGACACATGATGTTCCCCGAGGGGCTAGCCACCATGTCATAGGAGAAGGCTCCCTGCGGCGCAGGCCGAGCTGGCGTGGCCATGACCTTGTGCAGCGTCGTATTTACTGCAGCGGTGGCCCCCAACCGCTCGGCCATCGTGGCGACCTGCATCACGTAGTTCCTACCGCAGGCCTGTTGCAAACGAACGATCTGCCGTTCCAGCTGGCCCTCCGCGTGAGCCGTGCCCCAGCCGCTACCATTGGAGTACTCCGATCCGTAAGCCACCAGCAGGCCGGCATCTTCCGCTGCGGCCGCACAGCCGCTGGCACCCAACGCGTCCAGGGTGACCGGTGGCGTTGTTCTCTGCGACGGGGCGGTGGGCTCAGTCGCCTGAGTTTGGGCCACCGTAGCCTCGGATTGCCCCGGCTGGACGGACGCATCCTGCATCGCAGCCCCCTGCCCAGCCCCCGGAGCGGTGGATTCTGCCCGCGGGGACTGCCCACCGTACAGGACAACGACCGTCACAGCCAGGAGCAGCACCAGCGTCACGGCCAGCGTGAGCACCACCAGCATGGGAAACCTCTTGCGCCGGCCCCGAGCCCCCTCATCCCCGGAGGAGGCCACCCCCCAAGTCGTCGGCGGGGAACCCACAGCCACGCTGGACCGCGCCTGCGTTCTTTCCAACAAATTCGCACGTAGTTCCTCGGGAGCCGCCGGATTCATCGCGATCACCGGACGGAGGTCCGGGCGGTCCAAGGCGAGACGCCACAGTTCTTTCTGGGAGGTCGCCGGATCGGCGGCGGCCCGCTTGTCATCGGGGGCGCAAGAATACACGGCGAGATAATACAGCATCCCCTGCCGCATGTTAACTCAACCTTAAAAACTACCATCGCATAACAAAAGATGATTATCGTATTTGAGAGTGTGATCTGAGTTTGAATGATCCAGCTTCAAGGAGGGAATGGGCGATGTAGTTGTAGCTCGCATTTAACAAAATCTAAATGTTTCCCTGATTTTCAGGCCCATGCAGCAGGGGTTTGGTGCACCCAAGACGGCAGGTTTTGTTTTAAGAGGGCTATATCACCACAAGGCCAGGGCGAGACCCTGGCCACCCAGGCTGCGGCACGAAGGTCTCCCCCTCATCTGCTTCTTGCCCCAGACTTCCGCCTGCGCCATGGAGACGGGGACTGTCCCTGCACGTTGGTAGCCTACGAAGAACACGTTGCAGATCTTGGAACCGCCCCCGTCGGGCAGGTAGCTCACTGGCCCTACCATGTCCGAGAGGAGCCGATAATGAACAATTACCCTTCGTCCAACATGAACCAGCCACGCGGCCAGTCGCCACGTAAAGGAAGGGTGATCTCATGAGCGCACGGATGGCGATCCTCCTTCGCGGCCTGCCGGGAAGTGGGAAGACGACGACAGCGGCACTGTTGCGAGACGCTCTCTCCCCGTCGGTGCGCGTGTCCGACGATTCAGTCAGGTATATGGCCCATCCGCGTGACTTCACCGCCCTCACCCTAGAGGCATCCGAACGCGCATGCATAAAGTTAGTGTCGCGTGCCGGACATTCATTGAGTGTTTTTCGGTCCCGGATACGGCGCCTCGCTTCGTTCACCTCGCTCACGGTACGGCCCGGTAGCGTTTCACTCGGCTGCCTCGCGATGCATCCGCCCCGGAACCGCCTCCCACTGATGAATCTCCGACACACGACACTGGCGCTGTCGTACTGCGACAGCGGATTCCTTCCCATCATCGACGGCGTATTCATGGATGCTGGATTTCTCATCCACCAAGTCCTCCGGTTCAGGCGATACGGCTATCAGCTCATCGTGATCTCGCTCGTCGCTGACATATTGGACCTTATAAACCGCAATCTAAGCCGCGACCCATTTGCACAAATGGACGAGAAGCGGATCCGTGAGTTGCACTCCACTTTCTCACCTGTAGGCTTCCCGCTTGGAATCCGTGACAAGCTGCCAGAGGAAGTCCGCGACGACATATTGACGATCGTCGGATCCCAAGAGACAGCAGGCCAGGCGGGCAGCCGCGAAGACGAGGTCGACTTGCTTTTCCTCCGCCATGGCACGCCAGAATCCCCGCAGGGAACCCCCGGCGCATTTGAGACGCCGCTCTCACCACAAGGCCGGGGCGAAGCGCTGGCAGCCCGCACAGCGGTGCGACGATTTGCCCCTGACGTGGTTTTCTCCTCGGACTCCGCCTGCGCCTTGGAGACGGCTCGGCTTGCCTGCGATGAGCTGGAGATCATCGTCGATCCCGCCCTGCGGGAATACTCGCCCCTGGGACTCACGGGCATGCCATCTGACGAGATCCGCCACGCGTCCGGACGGCAGGCCGCAGAGACAGAATCCGGCAAAGGTGATGCAGTCGGTGTTCCGCCGGGCGATTCCTACGACGACGCCCGCAAGCGGGTGCGGTCGTTCTTCAACGGCCTGACAGAGGCTCACCGGGGAAAACGTGTGCTCATCGTGGGGCACAGCGACCAGCACGCATGGCTCATCGAGCGGGCCATCGGGACGGAACTCAAAGCTGCCCGGCTACCCCGCTGGGACACCGGCTGTTTCAGCCGGTTCACACTGTCGGCTCACCAGACAAGACTGGAGGCCATGAATACCGGGCCTGAATCGGTGGTCCGTGACTTGGATCCCGGACCACCACCTGAGAATTTCACGCAGAACTGCAGGACTGAGGCGGACTGGAAGCCTCGTCATCATCCATAGCGGCAGCTGACATGACGAGATGCCCCCAGCCTCGTCGCGAAAGCATCGGGCCGCGACTCCCTGACGCACGACCACGGAGCACGGCCATCCCCCAGAAATTCCGTCCCAACGGCCGGGCAGCTCCCAATAGCTCTAGGCCAGGACTGCCCCTGCACGTTGGTAGCCTACGAAGAGCACGTTGCGGATCTTGGAAGCGGACCTTGGAACCGTCCCCGTCGGGCAGGTAGCTCACTGGCCCTACCATGTCTAAGAGGAGCCGATAATGAACAATTACCCTTCGTCCAACATGAACCAGCCAAGCGGCCAGTCGCCCTGGGGTGCCCAGCAGGGGGGCAGCCAGTACCCCCAGCAGGGGCAGCCCTGGCAGAACGCCCCTCAGCAGGGATATCCGCAACAGCAGCCCCAGGGGTACCCGCAGCAGCAACCGGCGCCGGGCTATGGTCAATATGGCCAGCAAGGGTACGGGGGCCAAGGGCACGGCCAGCCCGGTTACGGCTCACAGAACTACGGTCAGCCCGGCTACGGGCCTCAGGGTTACGGGCAGCCACCGACGCCACCCAGCAATAAGAGCACGCAGTGGCTGATCATCGCGCTCGTCGCCGTCCTGGTGGCCACGCTGGGGGTGGGAAGCTGGTGGTTCCTGGCGCGGAACCCGTCCGGCTCTGGCTCCGCCACACCCACCCAGTCGACGTCCGCGCCCGAGAAGAGCCCGTCGAAGTCGAAGAGCCCCTCCAAGAGCCCCACCCCGTCGAAGAACCCCAGCAAGAGTCCCACCCCCACCGAGACCGAGAGTGAGACGAGCACCGCCCCGGTGATGCCCAAGAGCTTCGACGAGTACAAGGCTGTGAAAACCCCCGACAACATCAGTGGCGTCTACGACTCAAAAACCAAGAGGATCTCCGTCAGGAACTTCGTGGGAGGGAATCTGAATATCTTGAAGCTGCAGCTGACCGATCCGGTCGAGATCGACGGTCTCTCCTGTGGCATCGCCACCGACTCCAAGGAGGGCACCTCCGTCATGGTGTGCCTCGCCACGGCCTACGACGGGGTGGTCGGGATAGGCTCCACCGAGGACACCCCTGCAAAGGACATGGCCGCAATCAGCAAGAAATTCATCGAGGCCTGGAAGTGACGGACCTGCGAGACTCCGCGTGCTGAGGAGGACCACCGGGCAGTGGCTGACTGACGCCGGGGTGTTCATCCTGCCGTCCCTGGTGGGGGCCGCGATCTACCTTCCCAACGGCCTGCTCATGCCCTCCCGGCTGGTGATCCTGGCCCTGACAGCGACGGCCGCCTGGCGGTTCCTGCGCCGTCCCGCCAGGAACCCGGTGCTGGCCGGGGTGGTGGCCGTCTCCGCGGTGTTCCTGGTCTTCGGGCTGCTGGGCGCGGTGCGTTTCCCCGAAGGCGTGCAGCTGGCGTACGGGGCGGTCCTTGGATTCGCGGCGCTGACCTGCCTGGCGTTCAGCGTCCTGGGCGCTGAACGCCGCACGCTGCACGCCGCGGTCTGGGGCTGGCTGGCCTCGCTGGTGACCACGGGCGCGGTAGGCACCTGGGAGATCCTCACCGACCAGTACCTGCCCGGCAACACCCCGGCCGTCTATTGGAAGCCGCTGGACTGGACCTACAACCTGATCGCCTCCACCTACGACAACCCCAACCTGTACGCCTACCACATCGTCGTCGGGCTGCTGCTGATCCCCCTGGCCTGGCGTCTGGCCCCAGGCTGGACACGCTGGCTCCTGCTGCCCTTCGGGCTGTGGCAGATCGTGCTGCTGCTGCGCACCAGCGGACGGCTCGCGCAGATCGCGCTGCTGGTCGGGGCGGTGGTGTGGCTGCTTAGCAACCGTCGCACCCGCCTGGTCACAGCCGCGGTCCTGGCGCTGGTCGCCGGCACCATGGCCCTCGGACTGCCGCCGGGCAGCCAGGCGCTCGAATACCTGCACCTCGACCAGGCCGCCGCGCCCGGGTCGTCGATCTGGGTGCGGCTACTGCTGCTCAGGTCGGCGCTGTGGATCCTGCCGCACACCGGCTATCTGGGCACCGGTCCGGGCGGGTTCGAGTACTGGGCGCTGCTGCCGGACAACCCGCACCAGTTCTACGGACTCAACAACGCCCACTCCGGCATGACGGAGGTGCTGTCCGAGTACGGGGTGGTCAGCTTCGCCGTGCTGATCGCGGCCATGGCGCTGATGGTCGTCTGCGCCTGGCGCTGGACCCGCGGCACGAACGACCCGGTGCGACGTGCCCTCGGGGTGGCGGCGACGGCCCTGACCGTGACGATACTGCCGCTGTCAACAGCCCACTCGACCTGGCTGAACCAGCCGCTGATGGGGGCTCACCTGGGATTGGCGGTGCTGCTGCTCGCGGCCTGCCGGTCCGGCAGCGAGCAGACCGCGACAGCACCGGCGGCCAGCCACCACCAGAAGGCGTTGCCGGGCTCCTTAAGCAGGTAGGTGTCGAAGAGGAACGCGACCAGCCCCGCGACCAGCGCCAGCGCGAGCGGCGCGGTGAAGCCGTCCCTGCGGGTCCTGACGGCGAGCCAGCCGAGGGCGGCGACCATCACCCCCGCCAGCAGCGCACCCACCAAGCCCAGTTCGACGACCACCGCCAGCAACGTCGAGTGCGGGCTGAGCAGCACCTGGCCCGCCGGGGTCGGCACCATCCGCTCCCCCGGCGCGGCCACCAGCCCGCTGTCGATGGCGAACCAGGGCCACACCTGCCCGGACCCAGCGCCGAAGACGACCGTCTGCCAGTCCCGCGTCCACCAGCTCAGCGCAGAGATCAGGTTCTGCTCCCGCAGCGGATCGGACAGCGAGACCAGCCGCCGCAGCGACGGGACCAGAACGACGACCGCCACCCCAGCACCGGCCAGCGCCAGCCACGGCCACAACCGCCCCGGGCGGCCCTGCCTGCCGCGGGCTCCGGTCAGCAGGCTCCGTCCGACGAGCAGCACTACCCAGGCAGCGAGCGCCAGCATCCCGCCTCGCGACCCCGTCGCCAGGATCCCTGCGACTCCCAGCACCGCCAGGGCCAGGCCCGGCCACGCCGGCCAGGACAGCGACACCGCGCGGGACGGCTCCGCCATCTCCTCCCGAGACCGCAGATACCAGCCCAGGCCGACGGCGGCGACCAGAAGGAACACCAGGTGGATCGTCGCCGACCCGCCGAGCGCGGTGGCGAGCCGCACGGAACGATGCACCGGCGCCTGGCGCGGCCACGCGACAAGACCCGCCCCGAGCAGCGCAGCCGCCGACCAGGTCAGCACCACGGGAAGACGCCGCCTATCCGCGGCCAGCGCCAGTCCGAGGCCCGCCGCCATCGCGGCAAGAGCCGTCACCAGGGGCACGACCAGATAGGTCTTGGGGACGGTCGTGAACAAGGAGGTCTCGACCACGGGGCTGGCATGCCACGCGATGGTCGCCAGGGCGTATGCGACCAGGGCGGCGAAGGCCCCGGCCAGCACCTGCACGCACCTATCCATCGTGCGGATCCGCACCCACGCCCAGGGCGCGGCGATCAGCGCCAGCAGCCCAAACAGCGGCAGCTCAAGCGTCATCGTCACACCCCCGACGGTGATGGGACGCCGCAGCCACACGAGCTGCATGCCGGCCGCGAGGGGCACCAGCAGCCATGAGAGCCGGTTCCCCCACCGGGAGAACCGGTCGTCGTCCGTGTCGCGCAGCGTCATCTCACCGGGTGTCCTCCAGCCCCGGGTGCGGCGTCTCGCCTCGTTCACCTCGCTCACAGTACGACCGGCACCGTTTCACCTGGCCGCTTTGACGCAGCATCCATCCCGGAACCGCGCCCTTTGGCTAACTTCCGCCACATAAGACTGGTTGTCATCCAGCCGGCACCAGGTCTTTTTCGCCCTCATCCGACCGCTCAACCAGGGTGCGGCGAACCACCCGGAGCCGTTCTGGCACCTCCGGCCTGCCGTCCTTGGCCCACTTCGGGACGGGACGGGCGATCTTGCGGTAGGCGCAGTAGAAGGCGAGCAGCGTCGCCACCTGGGTCCAGGCGATGGGAGAGTCCAGGAAGGTGCTGTCCCCGAAGGAGAGCACCGGGAGGGTGATGGCGGTGATGGCGATTCCCTGCCGGATGATCCGGTCGGCGGGATCCTCGCGGCTCTTCCCGATGCCACGCATGCTGCGCCAGGTCAGCGCCACCAGCGCCGCCCCCACCATCGCGGTGATGAGGAATCCGTACTGGCTGAGGATCTCGAAGACGCCGCTGTGCGGGTTGACGGCCTCGGACGTCGTGTACGGCACCTGCCTGCTTTGTATCGTCTTCTCGAACATGCCGGAGCCGATCCCGGCCCCGTAGGTCGACAGGAACATCCAGATGGCGTTGAGGTAGAGCCTCAGCCGTTCGGATCCCGAGCCCTCGAACGACTCCAGGATCCGGCTCATGACCGCCGGGGAGCAGATCAGCACCATGGCCACCGCGACGGCGAACGCCACCGTGACCGCCGTCAGCTGCCGCAGGTAGGGGCGCACAACCTCACGGGTCGCCACCATCCACAACAGGAACACCAGCGACACCGCCAGCGCCAGCCGGCCGTTGGTCGGATAGATGATGACCGGGCTGATCGCACAGCAGGTGAGCATCACGTTGCGCAGCCGCCGCTCCTCCAGCGCCGAGGACATCACGAAGATGGCCATCGACGCGCACAGGAAGTAGGCGAACGGGTTGGGGTTGACGAAGTAGGAAGCGACGTCGTCGGAGGAGGCCCGCACCCAGTCGGGCGAGCTGGACAGGTAGTTGGGCAGGTGTTTGCCGCTGACGATCTCGTAGATGGCCGGTATCACCGCAACAAACCACGCGAACAGCCAGGCCCGGCCGAGGAGCCGCAGCCGCTCGCGGGTCCAGGGATAGAGGACGAAGGCCAGCAAGCTGGCCAGGCTGAGGGCAATCGAGAACAGCCGTTTCAGCGCGTCCATGTCGTGGAGCGTCACCAGGCCCCACACCAGCCAGCAGACGATCAGGATCACGATCCACAGCGACACCCGGCTCAGGCGCGGCGCGACCGCGATCGTCGCGACCACCAGGACCGCGGCCAGCGGACGGGCGGCCGCGAGACCGAACACCGAGACGACCGACCCGAGGGAGGCCACCACCGGCATCAGGAACAGCAAGAACGAGGTGAACCCCAGCAGGCTCCCCGTGGATCGTGACGCGCTGGACCGTGGCGCGGCGGTGCTGCCGCTCACCCGTCGTGCTCCGCGAGATCGCTGACGTACTGGACGAAGTCCGGGTAGTTCTGGTCGGCGTTGTAGGAGCTCAGCGCGTGCTCCCGGACCTGCTGCCGGAAGGCGGGGTCCTTGGCGCGCTCGTGGTAGGCCAGCACCCGGTCGGCGAGGTCCTGCGGGGTGAGGTCGGCGGGGAGCAGCAGCTCGGGCAGCACCACCTCGCGGATCGCGCCGACGTCGGGGGCAACCGTCGGCACCCCGCGCACCATGGCCTCCATGATCGAGACCGGCACCCCCTCCTTGGAGCTGGAGTTCAGGAACAGGTCGACCTTGCTGTCGGCGTACAGCTGCATCAGGTCGGGGTTGCTGATGTGCCCCAGCATCTCGCAGGTCAGGTTGGTCACATCCCCCAGCCCGTTGACCAGCGCGTGGATCTCGTCGCGCATCGGCCCGTCGCCCGCGTGCCGCCACACGACCTGCACATCCGGCAGCGCCTGCGCGATCAGCCGGATCGCGGCGACCATGATGTGAAGCTGCTTCAGCTTGCTCAGGGTACTGACCGACATGAGCTGCAGGGTGTCGGGGCCGGAGGGCTCGCACATCGGCCCGTCCGTGACGCCCAGGCGGCACACCTTCACCTGCTCGGGCCTGAATCCGTAGTTCTGCGCGTAGTCGGCGGCGTGCTGGGAGATCACGGCCAGGGTGTGGATGCCGGGGACGAACTGCCGCACCAGGGCCGTGTATCCCTCCGGGCGGGCGTCCTGGTAGTACTCGCTGTTGTGCGCCCTGGAGATGACCCTCCTGACGATGCCCTCCCGCTGCGCGAGGACCGCCGCGCAGGTGCCGACGGAGAACCAGTAGGTGTAGACGACGTCGATCGGCCGCCTGAGGCTGGCAGCTATCCGCCTGAGGTGCTGCAGCTCCATCTGCACCCGCACCACGGACAGGAAAGCGTGCTTCAGCTTGTAGGCGCTGACCTGCCTGGTGCTGAACAGGTACTTCAGCTCACGCCAGAGGACCGGGGAGAAGAGGGCGCGCAGCGAGTTCCTCAGCTGCGCGGAGCGGCGGTGCCAGTCATGCAGCAGCCCGGTGTCGACCTCCACCTCGGGAGGGGTCGGGCGCTTGCCGCGGCCCATGTGATTCTCGGGCAGGAAGATCACCCGGCCCTTGAACTCGGCCCAGTGCGGGACCTCGGTCTCGATGAACTGCTCACCGCTGCCATACGGGAAACCCGATGTGATCCACACTACGCTGGGCTGCACCGGCATGCTGTCCTCCTAAAACTGGGCAGGCTCAGTCTACGCAGAGTTGCCGCTAAGCTGTTGGAATCGTCACACGTGGAAGGGCCCTTCTTGATGTCAGTGCGATCGTATCTCAGGCTAGTGTCCCGTTACTGGTTGGGTGCACTGCTGCTGGGAATCCTGGCAGGAGTCCTGGGCGCCATGGTGGTCCAGTTCACCAACAAACCCGAGCACACCACATCGCTCACCATCACGATGCACGTCACGGAGCAGGGCGCCTCCCCGACGGGCGAGAAACCCGCCATCGACCAGCTCGCCGCGTCAGCACCCGCACTGCTGACCTCACCGCGGGTGCTGACCCCCGCGGGCAAGACCGTGAACCCGGCCATGACCGCCGAGCAGCTGCAGAAGGCCCTCAACGTCCGCACCCCCAACCAGTCGCTGGTGTTCACCGCGTCGCTGAGCGGCCAGGAGGAGCGCGTCACCACCGTCATGAACGCCATCGGCAGCGAGTTCCAGGCGGCCGTCGACGACAACGCCCTGCCCTCATACGCGGGCGTGCGACTGACGGTCGGCTCCATCGAGGTGAGCACCGAGGCGAGCGCCGCCTCCACCATGGGAACGCTCAGCAAGATCATGGTCGGCGTCGCCGTCGGCCTGTTGGTCGCCTTCCTCTACCTGTTCCTGAGGGTCTTCCTCGATGACAAGGTTCGTGGCCCCGAAGACCTGCGAGAAATCACCGACGACGCGATACTCACCGCACCCGACCCGAACGAGCTGGTTCAAGTGCTCAGCCAGGGCCTGCCCTACCTGTCCGCGGGTCCGGGCGAGAACGTCATCGCCGTCAGCGGGATCGACGCCGAGGCCACCGACCTGGCCCGGGCACTGGCCTCCGCCACCGCGAGGAGTGGAGCCAGCGTGGCCCTGGTCGACCTGGACCTGACCTCCCGTCCCCTCGGGGATGCCCCGGGGTTGGCCGACGTGGTCGGCCAGCGCGCCGCCCTGGCCGATGTCGTCTCCGCAACCGACGGTGTCGACGTGGTCGTGGCCGGCGGCCCGGTCCCGAACCCCGGTGAGTTCCTCACCCGCACCGGATACGAACAGGCCCTGGAGGAACTCGGCACCACCCACGACTGGGTACTCGTGAACACCGGCCCCCTGACCGCGTCGAGCGCCGGCGTCCTGGGAGCGAAACTGGCCGACACCACCCTGCTGGTGGTGCGGCAGGACACCAGTTCCCGCAGGGACATCGCCCAGGCCCTCAACCTGGTCGAGGCAACCGGCGTGAAGGTCGCGGGCCTGGTCCTGTCCTGACGGCTCCTGGGGAACAACCCTTCAGGACCGCAGGGCGGAGACGACCCGTCGTATCGATCGCACCGACAGTCCCAGCCAGACAATTCCGAAGATCACCGCTGCCACCAGGTCGATCCAGTAGGAGGGCGACAGGCTCTGAACAAGCCAGGAGACCGCTCCGATCAGGATGGCACTGCCGAGCACGAAGAACGCAAGCCCGTTCCATCGCTGACCGGTCTGCCGCCACGCGACCCCCATCAGGGACAGAGCGGTCAGGGTGACGCCCGCGCCGTAGCCCAGCACGATCGCAAAGAGCCCGAGGAAGGGAACCGTCGTCACCCACACGAGAATCGCGGTCAGCAGTCCGGCCTGGGACAGCAACATCGAGTAACGCACGTTGCGGTGCGCGCCGCTGGTGACGGCACTGACCGACGGGGTGGCGACGTTGTTCAGCAGCAGGGCGATGCAGAACACCGGCATCAGGACTGCGGCCTCCATGTAGCCCTCCTTGCCGCGTCCCAGCTCGTAGATCAGGTGGATCAAGGGCCGGGACGCGATGGCCAGGGCGCCGAAAATCGGAACGAGCAGCGCCACGAATCCCCGGGTGGTCAAGTCGGTGTGGGAGCGCAGCTTTTCCTTGTCCCCGGCACCGTGCGCCGCCGCGAGGGCGGGATAGAGCACCGATGTGAGGGCTCCGGTGATCATGGCCATCGGGGTGACGAGCTGGGATGCGGCGCCATAGACACCGGACGCGGTGTCACCGAACCACCCGGTGATCAGTTGGGACAGGTACAGCATGCCCGCGCTGGCGATGGAACCGATGGCGGAGAAGGTCACGAACTTGTCGATCTCACTGCGCAGTGCCTTCTCGGGACGTCCATGCGCGGTCCATGGCCAGCACAGCAGCGAATAGGCCCCCAACGCGAGGCTGAGCGGCAGCGTCAGCAGGAGGTTGTGCACCCCGAACAGCAGCAGGACACCGGTGCCACCGATCCCGATGATGCTGGAGATGATGTCCACCCGGGTACCGCGGGCCACCTGCCCGGCACCGAAGTGCACCCCGCGGGCGTAAACGGAGGTGTTGAGCGTGATCAGCATCGCACTGACGCACAGCCCCTCCCACCACGCGCCACCGTAAAGCGTCATCCACAGCACCGGTGCGATGACGGCCAGAAGAGTGGTGACCTGCAGCACCCGCGTCGAAAGGTGCTGTGCGACCGCGTGGACCTCTGCGTCGTCCTGCCTGCCCCGGGCCCGGGCGATGAACTTCGATGCCGCCGGCTGGGCGCTGGATGGCCAGAAGGTGTTGAGCAGGGACGCCAAGGAGAACGCATTGACGACGCTGCCGTAGACAGCCGGACCCGCGACCCTGGCGACCAGCCAGTTGGAGATGGTGCGGGTTCCACCCTGCAGACCGACCGTGATGAGGGAGAAGATGCCCTTGCGGGCCCCCGAGGTTTTCGCCGGGGAGTTGAGCTGCACTGGGGTGAACTTCATGCCCTGTCCCCTCGACTGTCAGAAATCACCGGTTCAGGCTACCCCGTGCCGTCATACGCCTGCATGGGCAGGCGTGACGGGGTCGCACGCGTGTAGGCTCCGGTTCATGGCTTTCCTTCCGTTCGCGCGCCCTGACATCACCGAGGCCGAGATCGAGGCCGTCGTCGAAACCATGCGTTCCGGATGGTTGACGACCGGTCCGAACGCGGCCGCCTTCGAGAAAGAGTTCGTCGAGTTCCTGGGCGCCGACGCCCACGGGGTCGCGATCAACTCCGCCACCGCAGGGCTGCACCTGGCTTTCGAGGCCATCGGGGTGTGTCCCGGAACCGAGGTGCTGGTGCCCACGTGGACGTTCACCGCCACCGCCGAGGCGGTGCGGTATCTCGGGGGCGACCCGGTCCTGGTCGACGTCGACCCCGAAACCCTCTGCATCGACCTGGATGACGCGGAACGCAAGGTCACCGACCGCACCATCGCCGTCGCCCCCGTGCACTTCTCCGGTCTCGCGGTGCCCGACGGTGCCCTCACGGGGTTCGCGGAACGCCACGGATTGAAGGTCGTCGAGGACGCCGCACACTCGTTCCCGACCCTGAACGAGGGAAAGCTGGTCGGCACCCACGGTCACGAGGCAACGGTTTACAGCTTCTACGCCACAAAAACCATGACCACCGGCGAGGGCGGCATGGTCGTCACCCATGACGCCGACCTGGCCGCCCGGATGCGCACCATGCGGCTCCACGGCATCAACCGCGACGTCTTCGACCGCTACTCCTCCACCAAACCGAGCTGGCACTACGACGTCGTCGCACCGGGCTACAAGTACAACCTCACCGACACCGCCGCGGCGATGGGGCGCGTCCAGCTGAAACGTGCCCGCGAAATGGCGGACCGTCGTGCCGCGATCGCCGCCGAGTTCGACGCTTCCCTCACCGACCTGCCGGTCGTTCTCCCGGCCCACGCCCCTCAGGGTTCCAGCCACGCCTGGCACCTGTACGTGATGCGCCTGACCCCCGACGCCCCGGTCTCCCGCGACCGTTTCATCGAGCTGATGGCCGAACACGAGGTGGGAACCTCGGTGCACTTCATCCCCCTCCACATCCAGCCGTACTGGCGCGACACCTACCGCCACACCCCGGAAGACTTCCCCGTCGCCACCGCCGAGTTCACCCGGGCCGTCAGCCTGCCGATCTTCTCCGCCATGACCGACGACGACGTCGCGCAGGTCATCGGGGCCGTCCGTTCCATCCTGGGCTGAGCCATGGTTCTCAAACGTCTCTTCGACCTGGCTTGTTCCGTGATCGGCCTGGTGGTGCTGGCCCCGATCCTGGTTCTGGTCAGCTTGTTCGTATGGCTCGGTGACCGCGGCCCCGTTTTCTTCCGTCAGGAGCGGGTGGGCCGCGGGGGACGTCTCTTCCGCATCCACAAGTTCCGCACCATGCGGGTGGCGAACTCCGGCTCCCAGGTGACCAGCGCGGACGACGACCGCATCACCCCCCTCGGGAAGGTGCTGCGCAAGACCAAGATCGATGAGCTGCCGCAGTTGATCGACGTGGCCCTGGGAGACATGTCCCTCGTGGGACCGCGTCCCGAGGTGCCCCGGTACGTCGAGTTGTGGGGCGAGGAGGCCCGCGCGGAAATCCTCTCCATACGACCCGGCATCACCGACCCCGCGGCAATCGCGTACCGCAATGAACAGGACGAACTGGCGGCCGCCGAGGACCCCGAGACCCACTACACGCAGGTGATCCTGCCGAGGAAGGTGGCCATGTACCGCGACTACGTGCGCAACCGCAGCTTCGTCGGCGACCTCAAGGTCATTCTCGGCACCTTCGCGGCCATCTTCCGCAGCTGAGGCCCATGCCGACCGGGACGGCCCCGGAGGAGAATCCGGTTCAACCGACGTGGAGAAGATCCCGGTAGGCGCCGATCAATGGTCCAACACCTTCCTCCCACGTGGGAAGCGGAGCGAGCTGTTCCCGGTAGGCCAGTGCTCTCGGGCGGGTCAGATCCGTCAGGAACCCTTGCAGTTGATCCCTCGCGGAGGTGAGAAGAAGTTCCGCGGGCAGGCGGCGACGCATCTCGGGCAGGTCGGAGGCCAGGACCGGAACTCCCGCGGCGAGAGCCTCGAACAACTTGTTGGGCGAACCCCATGCATAGGACTGCGACAAGGTCTCGATCAGCGAAAGCGCCATATCAGCACCCGCCACCACCGAGACCACCTCGTCAGGCGGCACCGGGTCCATACGGTGAATGAACGGCGAACGTTCCGCGGCCTCCTCGACCAAGGACCGCATGTCCCCCTCGCCCACGAACAGGACGTGATGCCTGGCCCCTGCCGCGAACTCCTCAAGAATGAGCGGAATGTTCCGCCCCTCGGTCAGGTGACCGGTGTGCACGAACAGCACCTCGTCGTCACGCAACCCCAGTTCGCCCCGCAGGTCACGGGCAGGGCGCCCGCGGGTCACCTCGGCCGGATAGTTGAACACCACCAGCGGCCGCGCGATCCGGTACTGCTCGGCATACCAGTCGGCGATCTCGTCGTTGACGGCGGTGACCACCTGGCAGCGACGGATGAACCGGGCCTCCACCTGCTCGGCGAGGGTTTTCTTCACCCCCGCCATGGTGGGGGTGCGGGTCTCGAGTTCGTGGGGGTTGTAGACCAGCGGGACCTTCGCCCGTTTTGCGAGCGCCCACGCCAGGGGCAGCGCCCAGACGGCGTGCGCACTGACGACGGCGATGTCGGCGTCGCGGTAGCCCCGGTAGACCTCCTGGAACCAGCCCCCGACCTTCTGGAACCGGCTCGCGAGGGTGTCGCGTTTCGGGGTGGGGTTGCCGACCCGGTCGATCACGATGCCGGGCTCGACCGGTTGCAGACCGGACCGTTCGTCCACCTGCAACCCCACCAGCCGGACCTGCACGCCGAGGTCCGCTGCCACCAGACTGCGCGCCATCCGCATCAACCTGGACTCGTTGTCCATGGGCGACTGGTAGAGATGCAGGGCGAGACTCACTTCG
>ERZ772986.228-NODE-228-length-35925-cov-6.439532_pt1 | contig 35925 bp, 49 predicted proteins | sample MGYA00511898_ERZ772986 | MGnify/ENA primary metagenome ERZ772986 (study PRJEB29015, sample SAMEA2737934) | human oral metagenome | biome: human oral; feature: human-associated habitat; material: dental | place: China | collected 2148 ... | reverse complement strand
GGTGCCGAAGGCCGGACTCGAACCGGCACGTAGGTAACTACGCTTGATTTTGAGTTTCTTTTCTGCCATTCTTCAAAGTCTCAATATACGGAAACTCTTAAAGTACGCGGCTTCCAGGCTTCCTGTATAGGCCTATATTTCTCTGTTTGCAACTATAGCAGGATGTCAAAAAGATGTCAAATAACAGCTACGATTTTCCCGTCGCTTTCACCTGCTCTAGTTCAGTGCAAAAAAATAAACCCCGAAGCCGAAGCCCCGGGGCATTGAAACTACCACTCGACAATATTGTACATCACGCTACCGCCGTGCACCTGCGTGCCGTCAAAATGCACGAGCGCCTCGAAGCGCCCCTGCTCGTAGCCGACCGTGGCATACGCCTTGCCATCCACCATCGTGGCGCCTGCCTTGATGCGATGGTCTTTGCGCAGGTTGATCTTGTAGACATCGACCTTTTGCTGCTCCGGCGGTAGCTCTTTGCCGTCCGCACCCTTGACGATCGGTGTCACGACCGTCCTGTCTGTGCGCTCTCGTGCAGCCATCGGCAGCGCTGGATCGTCTGCCTTGATCTGGTGCTCTACGATTGTAGCGGCTCGCTCGACCGTCGGCGCCGTGACATAATACGTCGCTGCAGGTGCGCGTTGCCCCGCTTGTACCGCCGCAAGCTGTTGGCGCAAAGCCTCGGCATTGGAGCGCGAGATGTCGAGCTGCTGCTGTAGGGCTTTTGCGTCTTGCGTCTGATCCTGTGTGACGACGGCGGGCTTTTGCTGCTCGTTTTGCTTGCCCACCGATTGTCGACCAACTACATAGGCAATGCCGATGATCACAACGAGGAGCACCGCCAGCACGACGATCTTGTGCTCCTTGATCCAGTTGATGATCTTTTGCATACAATCCCTCCCCTGGGCGGCATCCGTCAAATCATCTGCTCGTAGTCTGTCACGCCTCGTGCAATGGCACGGGCGAAGTCGTCCTGTCGCGTCATCAACAGCTCCGCATCCTCGTCGTTGTCGATAAATGCCAGCTCGACAAGGACTGCGGGCATGTCGGTCGCACGCAGCACAATCAGCTCGGGACGCTCCTTGAGTCCCCTGTCCGTCGTGTCGAGGCTATCGACGATCTGGCGCCGGATGCACTCAGCCAGCTGCTCCGCTCTGCCGCCCTCGCTGTGGATCAACGTCTCCGTACCGTGCGCCATGCCGTTCGCCGCATTGCAGTGGATGCTCACAAAGATGTCGGCAGGCCACTCGTTGGCGCAGTCGCACACGGAGCAATCCTGCCGATCGGCGTAGGTGCTCTCCCAGTTGAGATTGTCGCTCTGCAGCATACGCACCTCGCAGTCTGCATTTTCGAGATGCTTCTTGACAAGATCACCGACGACAGCTGCGACTTCGCACTCACGCAATCCCGTGTCTGGATTGACGGCACCGCTGTCGTGCACGAGGTCATGCCCCGGGTTCAAAAATACTTTCATTTGTCGTTTCTCCTTTCAGTCTCCTGCTTCTTGTCTGTCACGATGCCACTGCGCTTGCGGATGAGGTCGACCAATGCTCCTGCTTCCTCGACCCCCGACTCCTGCATATTCTCCAAAATGGATATAAACTCGGTGATCGCCAGATATCCGATGACAACAGTCGTCGCAAAGGCGGGCGCGTGCGAATGCGTGAGCATAAAATCGAGCACGACGGCCGACGCTACAACGACGACATAGCTCAGTATCTTATGCACAAAGCGCGTACGCATGGCATCGCTGCGGATGTAGCCGTCATGCCTCGCTGCACGGATGCCGCAAAGCTCTTGCCAGAGATTTGGGCTTTGCTCGCCGCGATCGACCAGTCTTTGACGAGAGAGCGACAGCCACTTGCTAAACAGGTCTGCAAAGACGAGCGCCACGAATGCCGCGAATATTTGCGCGTGCTCATGGATGGCGACCGTCACCGCACACGAGAGGCAGACCTTGAGAATCCACGCCTCTTGTAGTTTCTGAAACACCTGCGTCATAATCTCCACGCTCCTTTGTCTCCTTTCCCACGATATTCTTACAAACACAAGAGCCGCCGTATCGCTACAGCGGCTCTTTTTCCTTACGCATCCTGCGCGTGCTCGACGAGATATGCGGCAACGTCGTCCCTGTAAATCTCGGGCACGACCTTCTGGCCCTCGGCCTTGTCCTCTTCGCTGATCGCCCATTTTCCCGCACGCACGAGATACGCATAAATGGGGACCATGTATGTCCATTTTTTCATTTGCTGTCACCCCCCTTCGCTTCGAGCGCCGTGATGCGCTCTGCCTGTGCTGCAAGCCGTTCCTCTTGCGCCGCCATGGCTTCGTAGATGGCGAGGCGTTCCTCGTCGACAGTCAGCTCGGTAGGAGTGATTATGGGACTCTCCGCTGCTGGCTTTTTCTTAATTTTTCCATCTACAAGGTGGATTTGGTAGATACTGTAGTGTACGGCGTTTTCGATTGCCGTTTCACCTCGAGTTGCTAAATCAGCTGTATTTGGCTCCGAATCACATGAGCTGATGCATGCCCCTTTATTGTCAAAAACATACCACATTTTATTTCACCCCAATAATAATGTAATTAGCAATTGTATTGACAGAATCTCCATGACTTTCAGCGACACACGACACTTTTCTATGTCCATCAACAGTGCATCCAAAACCTTTCAAATCTCCTCCTGTTGCAAAATCAACTATAGTTGCAGGTGAAACAGTCCATTTACACTGACTTTCTAAAAAACCGTCAGGCAACGGGATTGTGCCGCCGTGTGCAACAGTACCAGTTAAAATTGCAATTTTAACAATACTATTTTTGATCTGTTCGAGAATCCACTGCAACGAATGCCCGCCGAGATTGTTGGAGTTTGAAGCCGTACCGCGCAAATCACCTTCAAAGCCAGCATCGCAACACATCTTCCCCGACGTGTAAATATTCTTGCCGTTATATGCCCTTATCCACTCGGCATCTGTCATGTGCCAGCCGCCGCCATAGTTCTCAAAGTAGAGGCCACAGTTTCCAAGCGTCCTAAACCAGTCATTGACAAGCACGGACGGAGCAGTAAGTCTCCCCGTCATTGTATCGCCTGACTTGGCAACCTTACCCGCCAGCGCGTTGGTGACAGTCGCCGCAAAGTTGGTATCATTGCCAAGCGCTTTTGCAAGCTCCTGGAGCGTGTCGAGCGCGCCAGGAGCACCGTTGATAAGCGCTGCGATAGCCTGTGTGACAAACGCTGTCGTCGCGACCTGTGCGTTGTTTGTGCCGTGCCCTGCGGTCGGTGCCGTCGGCGTGCCGGTGAGTGCAGGCGAGGCGAGGGGCGCTTTGGTGTTGAGCCATGCGTCGGTTTCAGCTTTGGTGTAGGCGCCCAGTTCGCCAGCAGATACGGCAAGTTGTTTTGCGGTGACGGATTTGTCAGCGAGCTTCGCTGTTGTGACGCTGCCATCGGCGAGCTTCGCCGTCGTCACACTGCCGTCGGGATGGTCGAGCGGCGTTTTCTTGCGGTGGTCGTCGAGTGCAGTGCTCGTGGCGAACTGTCGCACCAGCCAAGTGGCTGTACCGTCGACAAAAGTCTTGCCTATCTCTGCACCTTGCGGCAGCTTCTTCATCTGCTCTTTTGACGTACGCCCCGCGATAGTGCATTCGATATAAACGTCCAAGGGACCATCCTGCAGCGCCCGCTTTTCGCCGACAAAATACGCCGTGTCCGGCAGACGCCAAAACAAAAAGCCTCCCAAAGAGTTTTCCGAAAAGGCGTTGTCGTAGAGCCAGCGCATCTTCTCGTCTGCCTTGCGCATCCATGCGTCAAACATCGTGCGTGCGGGCGGCATGCTGCCGATAAATTCCCAGCCGCGCAGATAGTCGGCTTCCGTAAACTCATATTTTGCAAGCGGCGAGTTCGCACCCCATATCTTGGAGTAGTCCGGTGTTGCCATTTCTTCACGCTCCTATCTTTCCAAACATATCCGCAAAGGCTCCTGCCTCGAATCCCTTTGCACCAACTTGATCGTCAAAGCCAAAGTATCGCGCATAGTCAAAGTGTTCCATACGCACCACACCGACACCGCCCGCACGCACAAGCAAATCAACGGCAGAGGCTACGGATATGGCATTGCTGTCGAGGCGCCGCCCTATGGCAAACGCGATTTTTGCATTGCCCAGCTCCTCAAGGACGACCTTTTCCGCACCATAAATGAATTTCAAGCTGCGAATCGTATCTTCTGCCGTGCCACGCGAGCAGTTTTTAAATACCTTCATCCAAAGGACGGCGCGATATTCGATGTCATTCAGATTACAGGATTTCAGCCAGCCTTCCCACGAATCACGGAAACGCCCTTCTTCAAATCCCTTGGCATTCGCTTGATCGCGGAAGCCGAAAAATTCGAGCTGCACTGCTTCTTCAATCTGCCTCGGACGGTCGAGAATCTGTCCGATCCCGTCAAGTTGCACGCCCTCGCCCGTATCAATCCAACGCTTTTCCTTGATGTCGCAAAAGGCTTGCGCGACTTCCTCAAGCTCTTCCCCTAGCGTTTCCAGCACGGCGGCAAGCACAGGTTTTTCATGAAACTGCCCGATGAGATGCCCTTTCATGCGCTCGCTTCTCATAGCTTCTTCACCTCGATGCGAGACAGATCAAACATGGCAACATGACGGTCGTCGATGATGATATTCGTCTTGGCGTATGCCTCGGGACTGTCTCCCGTCGCCGCCAAGAGTTCGATGTATCCCACGCCTCTTGTCGCCTTGAAAATTTCTGCGAAGTACCGCTGCAGGATCACGTCCTGTCCGATTTCCTGCTGCTGACCTTTTTGCAAGAGCGCTTCGCCGATCTCAAAAAGTGCAGCGTTCGGCAGCTCCTCATCGGGATTCTCGCCGATCGACGCCTTGAGCCACACTTTGACAGGAATCGGACGATTGAATTTAATGACGTGCGGAAATCCGTCAGAATCGTAAACCTTCTGTTTGATCGCGCCAAAGGTGTCAATGCCGCCCGCTTTTGACTGCCAAACTGTCGTCGCGACATCCGCGACATCACCGCCGACAGCGACAACCTCCACACTGTGCGGCGGTCTGCCTGCACTATCAACGGCATCACTTGTATTCTCATAGACGCGTACTGCCGTCACGCCTGTCACGCGATAGAGTGCCGCCTTGATGGATTCTGTCATCGCGCTGGACCGCTGGTGCACCGACGAACTCCAACGCTGGCGCAGCTCCGTATCGGTTTCATCCGCGCGCCCGACGACGGTCGGCACATTGTTGGAAACTGCCGCCCAACCTGCAACACTTGTAACGATGTTTGTCACCGTACCAAGCGGCGGGTCGATGGAGCCTTCCTTGTCGCAAACAAAGCGCACGGGCGAGCCGATGCGCCGAAAGCTGAGATTGTCGAGCGCCATGCTCATCGTCAACTGCTCGTTTTTCAAGCGCAAAAACAAGACATCGTTTTCCATGCGAACCACGCGCCCATCCTCTTGCAGCAGCCCCGCAAGAGCCGTGAGCACGATCGCCTTGTCATCCTGCGCCCGCGCAGTATAGGCGACCTTCTTCCCGTCAATCGTGACGGCATACGACGTGCCCGCCGCAGGAATTGACGCCATCTCAACCTCAGCGTAAGACGCGTGATTGGAGGATATGAGTGCTTCCGTTTCACGGCAGGAAAACAATAGGTCTGCCGAGCTGCCGGACGAGATTTGCGCACCGTACGGTATGCGCGTGCCGTCCTTGCCGCAGCACGTCGCGATGAGCGAGGACTTTTCCGCCGTAATCTGCGCGATGCCCGCCAAAGCTGCCGCATTGGAGAGCGACACGCCTGAAGCCGTATGCGGATACATCGCGTTGTAGACATCTTCCGCATTTTCCCAAAGGTCGGCGATTTCGTAAGCGTAGACGCCGTGCAGTTGCCCGAGCAAAGAGTTCGCTCCCGTCTCAATCGGTATGCCGAGCTTGTCGGACACACGCGCATGGAGCGACCGCAAAATATCTGGCAGCCGCTTTCGCCGAAATCCCTCGCGGCTCAAACCGTATTTAGTTTCTGCCATAGCCCAGCACCTCTCTTCGCGTAATCAGCCCGTAATCGGTAGACGCTTCGTAGTCGACACGCAGGCTGCGGTTCTTGACATCAAAAGCAAGATTCATCTCCTCGACACGTTTCACACCGTCAACTTTTTCCATCGCTTCCGTGAATATCTGCCGAATGTGTAAAAGATTCGGTGACTTGACAAGCACATATTCCAAATACGGAATACCGTCCTTCGTATCGAGAAACCATTCGCCGAGCCAGAAGCGCAGCGTGATGAGGATTTGCTGTGCGACGCGCTCCGCATTGTCGATGAGCAGGACGTCTCCATCGTGCAGCACGAGATCACCCGTCGCCATATCCATGGCCAAATCATACGGCATATCGTCACCTCCCTATTGCGGTTCGCCTGTCGTGCCGCCGCTGTCGCCCGGATGCGTATGATGCGAATGCGAGATACCATTGACGACGAGATCGCCGCCGCCGATCTGAAACGATGTACCGTCCGCGAGCTTACCGCCGAAGCCATCCGCGCCGAGCCGTATGCAGGCAGAGCCATTCGTCAGCACAACGTCGTCAGGATGCTCGCTCGCCGTTGTAGCGCCGCCGCTGTACATGCCGGGGATAATCATGGCGTCGTTGAGACTGTGCTTGCGCCCATCAGAAGAATCGCCGCCGGAAAGGTAGTCGTCCATCTGCCCTTCGGCAAACAGCACGATACAGCCGTCACCTGGACGAATCGGAAATGTGATGCCTGCCCGTCCGCCCATGCCGCACGGGAACTGCACCGGGGCATTGTAGATCACGGGATAGGCGATGCTTCGGGCATCCTTCGTCTTGATTGCACCGAAGGGCTGCACGCTCGCACGATTGCTGGGCGCATCATAAGAAACGATAGTGCCTGGCAAAGCTGTATGAACGTTGCTGATCGCCCCATTCACCCAACTCATGATGGCGCTCTTCGCCTCATTGCTCGTCTGTCTCTTTGGCAAGTTCATCCAACCCTTCCACTAAGTCCATCTCCGATGTCCAATCATCGCCTTCGCTATCGCCCCTATGCTCGATTTTCTGCACGCGGAACCAGCCTGCGACTTGCTTTGCTTCAAGCTTCACGGCATCGCCCGGCGTGATGGTCGGCGAGAGCAGTGTTCGGATGCGCCAACCTGCCTTTTGCTCACCTGTATCCTTTTTCTCGCGCTTCTCCTTCTTGCGCTTCTCGTTCTCCAAATCCTCGTAGGGATTGGAATCGACAACGCGCTCCGGCGAACCGATCAATCCTGAATCCGCCGAAAATACAAAGCCGCGATTCGCTGCAATGCCGCCGTTTAAGATAATCTGCAAAATGCCGTTCTGGATGCTCCATGTGCAGCCCTCTGAGCCGCAGACCTCATCGAGCGCCGCCGAGCCTTGTCCCGCGAAAGAATAGCCATTGGCAAAACTTCCAAGCGCAACACCATCGCCATATTCCAAAGGCAGTCCCATGTTGGATGCAATGACATCAAGTACCGCCCCTGCCGATGTACCTGGCGGGAACGATATGGCAAACCAACTGTCACGCACGGCGAGAAAGCCGTCGGCAAGCGTGAGGCTTGTCATTTCGTCCATATCCTGCCTTTGCGTGTACGTTTGCACTGTATCGCCCGAAAAAAGCTTCATCGGACCGCCGTTGCCCTCGTATCCCGCAAAAAGCTCCACGCGCACATCATTCTTCTGTATCTTCTCGCGCGTCTCCAACGAGAGATTATAAAGCTTGATCTCACACTTATTGACCTCGCGCCCGATGTCGCGCTCCACGCGGAACTCGATCTTCACGGAATCCTCGAAAGAAAACCCGAGGTCAGGAAAATTAACGCGATATTGCCGCTTCCAGAATGGCATCCTTCTCCACCTCCGAAATGTAAACGAGGCTTGCCCTGCCGTTCAAAAAGTCCCGTCGTCCAATTGTCTGGCAGTCGTTCCGCGTGAAATTCACGATGACCGCCATGAACTCACCCTTCGGCAGTCCGTTACGCTTCATCTGATGCAGCAGCGGAAAATTCGGCACGATGCGGATGCCGCGCACGATGTCTTTTCCATGACTGTCGCGCAGGTCGAGCGTCCAAGCCTTCGACGTATCATTCCATGCGAAATGCAGCTTGTACGGCTCATCATCCAAGAGGACGGACTGCACAAAATCATTGGCATCAAGCAAGGTCAGCTTCACCATGACTGCTTCACCTTCCATCCCGTATCCATTGCGCCCCAGAGCGAATCCCCGCTGCCGAGGAGACAGACGGCGATGCCGATTGCCGCCGTGTTCGCCGTCATCTCGTTGCCCGTCTGGAAGTCACCTGCATGACTGCGGTCGATACCTGACGTAGACAGCTCAGGCGACGCGCCGCCGCTCGGGCGCATCTTCATCCCCGTGCCGATGTCCGTCTTCTGCGCCATGCCGCCATCCGTTTCCGTAGCGCCTGACTTTCCTGCGGCTTCTTCTGTCGTGCCATCGGCAGGAATGTCCTCTTTGCGCTGATTGACAATGCGCACATGCTTGAAGGTTATCTGCATACGATAGCAAAGTCCGTTCTGCACGCTGCGCACCAACGGCGACGTGAGCATCACCATGTCCTTGTAGATGGCATCGGGCGTCTTGATTGTGACAGGATCGCCCGCCTTGTATATGCGCATGATTTCATTTGCCACGCTGTTCATGCGGAAACTTGGCACGCCCTTCGCATCAAAACTCACGGGCGTCGGCGTAAAGATGCATTCCATCGATAAAGACAACGGTCTTCGCCGTACATGGTCAGCGATGATAAAGCCGTCTTCGACGGGATTCTCCGTAACTTCGCTTTCCAAAGAGGATTCGCGCGAGAGGACGACATCAACGAAAAGATTATCGCCGATCTGCGTCCGCTCCGTATGAATGAGGCTACCTCGTGATGTATTCGACTGTCCGCCCATGAGATTTAGCATGTTTTCACCACCTAGAACGAGGTTTTATAAAATACGGTTTGATCACTTTGCGACTGTGCAAGCATAGAGCCTTGATCTGGCAAATTGTAGGTTGCATTCAACGTATTGTTATTCGTTGTCAAACTATATCCGCCGCCACCTGCATTCTTCCAATCGCCCCATTGATGTTCCGGCATTTTCATGTTGCCAACCGCACTCCCCAATGTGAGGATGCTCGTCAATCCGTCGGCAAGCCACTTGATTGTTTCGCCGATCCCGCCCAAAAGCGCGCCCAACCACTCAACTAATTTCGCTATGGCTCGAAAGGCTAGTGTTCCCGCCTTTTCAAAAGCATAAATCGCCCCAACAATCACATATCCTATGACATAACCAATAAATTGCAGCAAAGGAGTAATTGCTTCAATCAGAGGCCGCATATTTGCCCATGCTTGCTGTAGGGATAGGAGACCTTCAGAATAATCTTCATAAAGACTTCCCCAGTCAAACCCCAGAGAATTAATGGCATCACTGACGCCATTAATCGCCCCTACGAGTACGGAGCCGATTGCATTGCCAATTGCCATAATCGTGTCCCAGATTCTTTCTAATCCAGTCACGGCATTTGTCATTTTTTCCAGTACGGGATGTTCTTTCTGCAACTGTGCAAGTCTACCAGTCTGTTCCTCGTCCAAATCGCCATCTTGCTTTTTCTTTACCTTGAGTCCCAGCATCTCATAATAGTCGCCGAGCAAAGCCCTCGATTCCTCAATCTTCTGTTTGACGGCGTTTATGCCGTCAGCAAAGGCGGCAAGCCGCGGATTCTCCCGTCGTGCCTCTTCATCTCCCTCAAGGATGGCAAAAAACGTCTTGACCATTCCCCGCACAGTCTCAAATTTTGATTGAAGAAGGCGTACCACGTTGGCATAAGTTGCAAGAACAGGATGCTGCTTTTTTGCGTTTTCATCACCGTTAAGAATAGCAAAAAGCATCTTGATGCTGCCCTTGACATAATCGATCTCGTTCTTGACGAATTTCACGCCATTGGCAAAGGTGGCGAGGACGGGATGTTCTGTGCGTCCTTCATCCTTGCCCTCAAGCAAATCCATGAACGCATGAACCTGCCCGCCGACATATTTGATGCCAGAGATCAGCCCCTCAGCGATTGCGCCAAAGACGTTCGTGCGGTCTTGGATATCGCCCATCGTCTTTGTCCATGTATTGCTGATGGTCTGCATCGCCTGTCCGATGGTCGGCACATGCGTCGCAAACTGACGGTCAATCTCGTCGCCAGAGTCAAGGATCGCTCTTGCCACCTTGTCTGATGTCAGTTCACCAGCCGCCCCCATCTTTTTAAGGTCGCCAATCTTCACGCCCATGGACTTTGCCATTTCTTGCATGAGCGCACCTGCGCCCTCATTCAGTGCATGAAGTTCATCGCCCTGCAGCACGCCGGAGGAAAGCGCCTGACCAAGCTGCAAAATCGCGCCCTCGGCAGTTCCCGTGTCCGCGCCCGAGAGGGAAAGCCCCTTTGAAACGATTTCCGCAAGCCGCGCGGATTCGTCCAAAGACAGCCCCGTCGTCTCGCTTGTGCGGGCTACTTTATAAAAGAGATCGCCCGTCGCCGTATAAGAGCCGCGTGCGTCGTTTGCCATGTCAAAGATCTTGTCTTTCATGGCACGACGCCCTTGCTCATTGTCCTTGTAAATGACGCGCAGCTTGTTGTCGAGATTCATCGCCTCATCAGCAGCATTCTTAATGGCGACTGCGCTAAACGCAACGCCCATGGCAGCCGCTACCTTGCCCAACGTGCCAACAAGAGCACCCGCTGCACCATTGAGCTTCTGCATGCCCGCAGACATGCGGCGTATCGCTCCATCCGCGCCACTCGCGCCGTTTCGGAGACGATCGATGAGATTGTTTGCGCCCCTCAAACCACTATCAGCGACACGGAAAGCCAACTGGATAATCATTTCTCTCGTAGTCATATGCTATTTCACTCCTTTCATTGCATCATCCATGGCTTTCTGCTTGATAGCGCTCTTCATGTCAAGGTAGTGCACCATGCGTACAATCTCAGCGAGCGTGACGTTGCCATCACGCACATCGAGATATGACACCATTCCCTCATCGATCACTCGGTAGATAAAGATGACGCTTCTAAATTCGTCTGCAAGCTTTCCCGGAATGCTGATTTCATCGTCCCCAGCGTCTTTAGGAATCCAGTCGGGATGCTGGAGAGCATCGTAAAATCCAGATAGTTGACCTTCACGACCTCGACGGCGAGCATGATCATGTCAATCGGCTTGCCTTCAAACACCTCGTTGACCTTCTCTTCCGAGAGATGTGCGAGGTCGCTCTTCGTGCCGCTCGTGCTCACTGAGATGTAATTCTCATCCAAAACGAGACGCAGCACATGCTCCATAACATCGCCATCAATCAGCATGAGATTTTTCAGAGCATCGCCAAGGACAGGCGCAATCGCACCAAGCCCGTTGCCGCCTCCCATATCCGCGCTCTCAAGCCCCTTGGCCGCCCCTCCCAAAACAGGGGCGATAACCTTGTTCAGCTCACCCAAAACGCGCATCGCCATAAACGGCGGAAAGCGATGGATGTAAAAGACAGTAGTGCCCTGCTTATATTCCACCGGTTTCAACATCAGCTATTCCCTCCCAAAATCGGATCCGTGATCTGTCCCGTGTGCAAAACCCATTCATGATTGGCAATCTTCCTGCCCTTCGCCGCCTCTGGGAAGTTCGACGGCCAAGCCTCCTTTGCGAAGAAAAGCGTATCGCCCGACAAATCCTTGACAAGCAGAGATCGCTTGCCGCTGCCGTTCACGCGGTCGGCATTGTATGCTTTTGTGAACGTGTTGTTGCTCTTCGAGGTCGAAGCAAGGTTGATGGTGATCTCAAACGTATGGTTCGGGTCGACCGAGCGCCCGACCTCGCCATCCGCACCGACATAAATCTGCATACCCTCGCCGTTCGGCTTGATCTTCACCATCTCGTCTTCGGCAAAGCCCGTGATGCGGTCATAGCCAAAAATGACGACGACCTTGCGCGGGTCGTATGTCAAAACACTACTGCTCATGATTTACCTCCTCATCCTGCAATCAGGTTTTCATATGTCAGCGAGCCTTTGATCTCAACGAAATGGATCGCTCCCGCAAGGCGCGCGGTGAAGAACACGTCCGTCAGCTTGCGCTTTACCTTTGTGTTCGCCGACACGCTCGAAGCCAACGGCACCGTGACCGTGAATCCCGGGTTTTCCCTGCCATCCTCGTCATATTCCGTCGGTGCGACGCCGCCCCTTCTCTGTCCGAGCACCAGAGCATCGCGAATACGCGCTTCCACCTGCGCGATGCCTTCGTCCGTGTACGGCACCTTCTCACGATTGATGAGCAGGTTAAAGACGTTGACGCTGATCTCTTCCTTGAGCCAATCACGGAAGCGGATGACATCAATCCACTCGCCCGCCGCGACCATGCCGCCCTGCGTGCAGGAAATGTTCCGGAACGGCACAAACGCATTTCCATTCTTGCCGGAATTATTCTTGTTGCCGCAGATGGCCGTGACCTTCGTCGAGCTCAGGTTGTCGGTCGTGATGGCCGCCAACTTCTTCAATGCCCACGTCTCACCGCCCGGATAGACCGTAAAGCATCGGCTCATCAGCGCCAATTCCGGGAACTCGTTCGGCAGCGCGTGATAAAACCAGTATGTACGATAGAAGTTCTTTGCCTTGAGCTTGGAGCCGAGATCGGTATCGACGTCGCTCTGATACGCGCCGTCCTTTGCGGTCGCCGTGGCAAAGAGCTTTTCGTTCGCCTCTGCCCATTCTGCCATGGCGAGAATGTCCTTCTCTTCGCGGCTCGCAAGTCCGATGCCGTAAAAATTGCCGTCGTCCGCTGTGACGGCTTCCATCGTGTCGGCGATGCTCTCTGTGGCGCTCGATACGGTCGCTTCAAGGTTCTTCGATACAGAAAACGCAAAATCCGTATTATTGCGGCTCGCGACGATCAACTCGTCGCCCGAAAGTGACGCCGTGACGACGGCCTCCGCGTCCGCCGTCACGACATCGCCAAGTCCCTTGAGGATGTCCGCAATCTGTCCGTTGTTGTTCGTGTAGGCGTACGGAGTCTCCTTGAGAGTGCCTTCCTTGTCCCTCGTCTTGACGTAGAGCGTATACGCTCCCTTCGGCGCGACCTTGCCGACACGCACGCTGATGCCGTCGGCCTGCCGCCTGCCGATGCGCACCTCCGGCACATGAGGCGTTTGGCTGAATATCGCCTCCGCCGCCTTGTAGAGCGGATCGTCCGTCCGAAAGCCGTCTTCGACCATCTCCGATGTGGAAGAGTAAATCCCCACACGGCTCAACGAGTGAAAATGAGGACCCACGACGAGAATCGACGAAAAATCTTGCGTGTCAATGCCGCTCGTGTTGAGTGCGATCTGCACCTCAACGATGCGGTCTAAATTTTTCATAGCCTGTCTCCTTTTCTGATGGTGAACTTCATATCGCCATCGACTTCCGCCACTTCAACCTCCATGGCGTACACTTCTTTCAGCTTCTCCGGCTTCTTTGCCTTCGCCGTGATCTCGACCTTCTCGATGGTGCCGGGCGAATCCTTGATGCGCCCGTTGAAGCGAATGTGCAAATCAACCGCCGCCCTCGGCTCATACGTCTTGCCGTCCGCGAGCAGCCCCGTGATGTCGAGCACCGGCTCTGCAGCAAAAAACGCCACACCTGCGGCATGACATCTGTCCGCAACGGTTGGCGTTTCCAGCTTCAAAAGCAGCGTTTCCAGTCGTCCGACAGGATCGCCGCCGCTCTCATCAAAAATCTGCACTTCAAGGACAGCGGCTTGCGGCAGCTGCAGGTCGAGCCTGTCCGCTTCATCTACGCCTCGATCTTCTGCCATCGCTTCCTGCGCGATGCTGTAGAGCCGCAGTGTTGTGACTGGCAATGCCCCCTTCGGCGCCGATTGATTCGCCCAATAGACACTCTGTGCGTCTATGCCGAGCAAATCGATCATCAAAGACCGCAGGAATCGCCGCAGCTCTTTCACGTCTTTGCCTCCTCTCGCGCGATGATCTTGTAATGGTCGATTACGCCGGACTGATACGGGATGCAGTCGGTCACAACGTATCGCTTCCCCTGCCAAAGCACGATGTCCGCTTCCTGCCGCGTTCCTTGCACCGACGTCAAAAGCGGCACCGAAGCATACAGCTTGACGGCACTCGTCTTTGACTGACCCTCGGGCATAGCTTCAATTTCGCGGATATTGAGAGGCTGTACAGATGCAGAAATCTCGCCCTGCACCTCATCGCCTGCCTGCCAATAGCCATCATCATCCATGTGCCCGCCCGTGCGGCGGATGTACGCAATTTTTCTGCGAAAGCCCATGTGTCCATCACCTACGAACCAATCATGTACCCTATGCTGCGCCTCAAATCGCCGTGATCGATGAGCGGCGCCGACGAGCCCTTGCGGCGAATCGTCGAGGCCTTGTTTGGCGCAAGTTCTCCCGAACCAAAGACGCGCTGCACATCGCTCTTGATCTGCTCTCCCAAGAGGTAGACCGCATTGTTGATGTTTGCACGATTCTTCAATGCCGCATCCACGCACCGCTCAGCATAGCGATTCCACTTATTTTCATTCTTATCCGCCGCAATGCGCATAAAAGGGCGTGCGGGAATATGGCGCGTCCCGAACTCGTTCCATACGGCGACATCTACGAGATCGACGCCCTCACTGTTTCGTCCCGCGCTTGGCAACACACCGACCTTGAGTTTCTTATCTTCTAGACTGCGCAACGAAGCGATTAGACTATGAAAGCCTGGATCTGTATCTTGTATGTTAAGCATCAGCCAAACCTCGTGACGACAGGAACGATGCACATCTTCTTGAGATCCATGAACTTTCTGCCGTAGACAGTCTTTGCATACAGAGACTGTTCCTGTCCCTCAACTTGATACTCCCTCTGCAAGTCGCCCTCTTTCTCCATTCTCACAGCACCGCCGGATAAAGCGGCGCTGGAAGAGCCATAGGCGGCCGCAACGCCGGATAACGCATACTCATGCGCGATGAGCAACGCGAGGGCGCGTGCATAGAACTTGCCGAAGCGCTTCTTCGAGATGAAATCCGCATAGAACTCTGCCATCGCGGTCACATCCTCGTCACCCTTGTCCTTGAACTCCTGCGCCGCCATGCGAAAGGCTTTCAGGACCTCATCAAGCGTCTCCTTCTCCATTCGGCTTCACTCCCAGCGCGGCAAGGAAATCTTCCTTGCTCTTCAAACTCTTTGTGTCGATGCCTTTCTCTGCCGCAAGTTCCTTAAGCTGTTCGAGCGTCTTGCTGTCCAAAGATTCCTGCACCTTTTCCGCTTCGCCCTTGTCGACAGCCGTGATCTCGCCCGATTCCAACATCTCCATGATGCGCGGATAGCGCTTCATGGTCTTTTCATTGACCTCTGTCATACGAAAGGGAATGAGTGTTGCATCATTCCCCACGCTGATAATTCTCGCCGTGTTGTTGACATACAGCATATCTTTCTCCTCCCTCAGCAGCCCACAGCCTTGACAAAGGCAAACGGAATGGACACCGTAACACCAACGCAGCGCGAGATGCAGTCGACGACATACTCTAAGTTTCGGCGGTCGACAGGGAGCTGCTGGAAGCGATTCGGGATTTCCAGCTTGACGTACGTCGGGTCAAAGTACCCCGCGATCATCATGTCCTTGCCGCCTGCACCCGCCGCACGAAGTTCTCCGACCTTCATCCAGCGCGTGATCTCCGGGTGCACCTGCTGCAGGAAGCGCAGCAACGTCGTCTCCGTCTGCGAGAGGCGCGTCGTCGCCAAATGTGCGTATGCAGCGGGTGGCAGAAGCACCGTATTCGGCTGCTCAACGTCGTTCGTCTTATCAGGGATGAAATCGAGGAAGGCATTAAACGTCGCCAGCACTTCATCTTCCGTCATATCCTTGATGAGCGTCGTGCCCTTGGCATTTGCAGGGATCGTATACTCGCCGATATTCGGATTCGCAAGGAATCCGACAATGCCGTTCACCTTGTCGCCGAACCATGCGAGATTGTTGAGCTTGCGGTCGATGCTCATGCGTGCCGCCTGCGCTTTGAGCGCCGAAAGGCTGCGTCCGGCAAATGCCGCGTTCTTGATCTCAACCTCGTTGAAGCCATACGCCGCACCCGCCGTATAGACCTTGACGGCGGTCTCTTTCGCGAGCACATCGGCACGCGGCAGATCATCCGCATAGTTCGAGATGATTTCCGCCATTCCAACCTCATCGAAGATACGCAAGAGAGCGCTTTCCGCTCCCTCGGGGATGTCCGTCTGCACAGGGAACACCGAGAAGGCATTGAGCGGCGCTTTCTTCACCTGCAAGACCTGTGCGCGGATATGCGTCAGCTCACGCGCCAGAAAGGCACTCGTCGTCTCGTCAAAGCGCCCCTGCGCCTCAATGTACCTCTTTTCCGCTTCGTCGTAATGCTTTGCCATTATCTGATTCCTCCTTACTTCCTCACACGGACGACAACAACATCATCCACCCCGCCGCTCGTCATAAAGGTCAACCCCGTCGCCTTCGTCGATGCAACGAACTTGCCCGAAGCATTCATCTCCGCCGCCTTCCCAGCGACAACGTCGCCGCCCGCCGTGACTGCCACATCGCCAAACGTCATGACAGCGACGCGCTTATCCTTCGCATACGCCTCCCCCGGCTCTGCGTGGATATGGACGGCGATGCCCAGCGTCTTTTCCGCCGCCGTGCACACCTTGACCTGCTCAGCGGGATTCGTGCCGCGCTCGACCGCCTTGCCGGGCTCGACAGCTTCCTCCGCCGTGAACGAATCAATCACATTGAGCGAGCTCGTTGCAATCATACCGGGAACGGCAGGCGCTGTGTCGCGCTCATACCATGTAAAGGGCTTCATCTGTGCCATATCACTTGACCTCCTTCATGTAGGCTTCCGCCTCATCCTTGCGCAGCTTCTCCATGAGAGCTGTCGCATCCGTCTCATCTTCACGCTCCTGCGGCTTGCCTGTCGGAGCGCTGACAGCCTTGCGCTGCTCTGCCATACCGTCTTCACGAGCTGCCGCCTGCGCCATGTCAAACGCGGCGTTGATGTAGTCGTCGCTCTTGCCGTCGAGATTCACGTCCGGACGCGCCGCACGGATAACCGCCTCCATGATCTGACGGTTCGTCATGTCCTCTGCCTTGTCGAGATTGTGCGCCTTCGCCGTCTCCAGCATCTTGACGCGCTCGGCAACCGCCGCGTCGAACTTCTCCGACTGGGCCTTCTCCTCGTCCGCGCGTTCCTTCTTCTCCTTCGCCAAGTCGCTGATGGCGGCATCGTACTTCGCCTGCAGCTCATCGAGCTTCTTCTGCTTTTCCGCGCTGTCTTGGCGCAGCTTCTCCACGAATACGCCCACCTCGGGCGCGGCCTCATATTCAAGCCCCGAATCAATACGGATTTTCCCCATGGTCATACCGTCCTTTCCTTCCTCGTTCACTTCTGCTTCCTGCTCGCCGTCCATGTTGAGGCGGGCAATCCCTGCACGTCCCTTCGGCACGATGGCGAGATGATTGTAGCGGATATTCCGCTGGATGGCATCGTAATGTCTGCCGTCCGCCGTCTTCCCCGGCGTCTCATCGAGATCGAGCGTGTAGCCGCAGGATAGCTCGCGCGCCCCTGTGGGCAAATCGTAGAGCACGATATCAGCGCGGATGGCATCGCCGTCCTGCCTGCCCTCCGTGAGCACCGTGCCAACCGGTCGCACGCGCCGCACATTGCCTGCCGTCACCATCGCCTTATGCCCGATCGTGATCGGCTTGCCACGAATGGATGCAAGACTGTCTGCGGCAAACGCCTCCTCCGGCGGGCGGTACTCCACCCTCTCTGAGCCGTCGGCGTTCTGATATCGGAGCAGCCCCGTCCGCCCGATGATGGGCGTATCGGAGATAAAGCCCTCGTCGGTCTTTGTCGCCTGAAATGTCGTTGTATCAAACCTCTGCATCGCATCACCCCCTTTCATGTTTTTTTGGCATAAGAAAAGCACCTTGCGTTTTTTGCAAAGTGCTTTTCTGTATTTACTGCTACCTGCCTAGATCAACTCGTCAGGATCATGTCCCTCATACTTTTTCTCGATTTCGGCAAGTTCCTCTTGGTAGCGTTCTTCCGTGATATGCCCTTTTTCAAACATGAATCTCGCAAGTCTGAGAGCCTCGTTCTTCGACCCTCCAACATACTCTCCTCGAACCGCTCCCGGCGAATCATGCCAACGTCGATCTGTAAAAAGTTCTTTCTTACTCATCAGGCATCTCCTCTAAGTAGATATAATACTGTCCGCCAACTCGTTTGATCGCCTTGACCTTAAACCGACTGTTTCTAAAATACAAGACTTCCTGCTCATCGCTGTTATACCGTCGAATATCTCTCCCTTGACTTGATTGTATTACGAATATCTGTACTTGTCCATGTGGATTATATACTTCCTCGCTCGCCGTCATAGAGGTATATGCAGGATAGCTGACTACTGTATTTATTTCATGCTCAACCAGAAACGCTTGCAATTCTTCTTCGCTGTAGAACGTCAAGCTTCTTTGCGCCGTTCCGCTATATCTTGGCATCTTTTTCAAAGCCGAGTCCAGAGACGACACCCACAACTTTTCATTTGGCGTTAAAGATATTCCGTCACGCAGCTTTTCATTCAAAAGGTATGCCTCGCCACCAATATATCGCATAATCGCAGCTTCTTCCTGAGGAGCGACATCCGGCACCTCTTCATAGCTCCCCTTTTTCGGATCACCAAGCTGCCTATCCCAGTCAATCACAGGCAACGCAATGCAACGGCAGCGAATCGGATAGCCTGGATGACCTTCGGGCGGCGGCTTGCTCCACGAGAACACCTTGCCTTGCAGCGCCCGGTGCGAATCACGCACACGCTCGTCATGCGACGTTTCCCACTCATATTCATCAATGCCAAGCGATTCCTGCTTCCTGCGATTGATTTGCCCGTGCAGCTTGCCGAGCTGGTCACGGGCAATCAGCTCGGCACGACGTTTCTCCTTCTCCGTGATCGCCTGTATTTCGGCGATGAGGTCTTTCGCCAGCCCTGCATGATTAACGCTGCCCGTAATGCGTGCCGTGAGGGCTTGGCGAATCCTGCGCATCGTCTCATCGTCAATCGAGCGGATGAGGTCGAGATTTTCGCCGACCCACAGCTCTTTGAGTGCATCGAGGTCGTCGTCCGCATCCTTTCGCGAAAGACGAGCGCCCCTGTCACTTATCTGCGTGCCTGTCACGCTCTCAAGCAGGCGTTTGAGGTCGCGCCACGTGAAATGTGCCACATCGTCAAAAAAGCGGCGCATGCGCCCCTCTAACACTTCGACCTGTGGCATATCGTGCCGTATGCGGTCGATGAGCAATGCAAGATACACGTTGACGCTCGTCGCTCCCGGCTCGGATTGCTCCGTCACCAGTTTTCGCATTTCGGGAACATAACTGCGAACGACGGCCATGCAGTCTTTCACATAGCCCGTCAGCAGCTTTGTGTAATCGCACTCCATCGCAAATGGATAATGCAGTTTACGTTTCGGGACGATCTTCAATGCCCTCACCTACTTTGATGCGACCCGCCTGCCGCACGGTTTCCCTTGCGTCATCCGCGCTTATAGCACCGATGTCAACGAGGTGCTGGATTGCCCCTGCGTCGTGCTCGCTTGCCTGCGCCTTGAGGTTTTCCACCTCGGCTTGCTCTTTCTCCGTCGGCAGCCAGAGCGGCTTAAATTCGAGCACGTAATGTTCTGGCAGCGTCGTCACAGCCTTCGCCTTTTGCAAGAGGTCGATCAATCGCACCAACTTCGGTTTCAAAACGCGCTCCTGTATGCGCCGGACAAGGTTGTAGTAGTTCTCCATGTCCGCTTTACCCGTGGAGTTCAGCCCACCCGGACTGCGCCCGAAGAGCACGGTGACTGGAATATCCGACGCTGCGGACAGCGCTGTTTCAAACTGCTCGATGATGTCTTTTACTCCTGCAAGGCTCATGTTCTTGAGGTCGTAGTCGTCCTCTTTGTCAATGGCGATGGTGTTCATTAGATGGCGCACCATGTCGATGAGCTGCAAACGCGCCTGTACGAATTTCTCCGTCTCTTCGTTTTCAAGATTGTTCGACAGACCATCCAACTTCAAGATGCCCTGCGACATGCGCGAGAGCGCCATAAGTGCAAGGCTGTTGCCCGCGCTGTATTGCAAGAGGTTTTCCCGCAACTCGTCGAGCACCTTGCCGCCCCAGCCGTCACGCATCCGACGTTTCTGCGTCGGAATAACGCCGCCCTTGAACACGAGCAGACGGCTCTCGTGCACAAGGAACGAATTGCCATTGTAGCCGATGAGCGTGTAAAACTCCGGCTTGCCGTAATTCGGGTTATACGGATCGTCGTAATAATAGCTTTCGTGAACTTGTATCTCGGGCGGCTCGAACACTTCCAAACCCTCTACCGTCTTGATACTCTCCTCGTTCAGAGGATCTTCCAACGTGCCGCCGTCGTTGACGAGCATCAAGATTGCTGCACCGCCATAGAGCCTGTCCCACGCGAGAGCCGCCGAAAAAACTTCCTGCACGCGCAAATCCTCAAGAACCGACTGAATATCTGCGTCCTGCAAGAGCGGTGTCGCGCCGTCACGAAGCTCGAATCCTGCACGCACTGCCTCATCGGCGGGAGCTTTGATGATCTTGCGAGCAATGCCGTTGTAGGTAAAGAGGTCGCTTGCCTCCTCAAACGTCACATGCGAGTTGCGCCCAGAATAGCGGTAACTCGTATATGGGTCACGCTGGCGCATCCCATGCCCTACCACCGTATTGTAGTAGCCATCATATCGCTTCAAACCGTCTCACCTCCTCAATGCGCCAGAGCGCGCCAACTCGTCATATTCGACACAGCAGCAAAGGCATCGCTCGACGCATCCACCATGTCATCATGCAGCCCGTCGGGAAAAGCATCCATCTCCGCCAGATACATCTCATTCCAATCGCCTTTCAAGAGCAGTACGTTCCCCGCCATCCACTGCGCCGAGAATGGTTCCGCCCTTGTAATCTTACTCCCTGATACCGTTGCCGTTTTGACATTCCAGCCCGCCAACTCCTTCACATAGCTCCCCGCCTGCGCCTTCCCTGCCTGCCCTGGGTCTTGCGGCAAACGGATGTTGCGGCTGTGGTACACGTCGTTGTCATGCTCTGCTGTTGCGCGAATCAAAGCGCGAACTTCCGCCGCATTATAGGCACGCCGCACCACATCGAGCACGATGTAGCGTCCGTCGCGCATACGGCCAATCAAAACGCCTGCCGTCCGATCCGGGTTCTTGTTCTCCGGCGTGATCTCCGTCGCGGCCAAATCCCACGCACGCATAATGCTGACGATCTTCTCTGGCACCACATCGACGACATGCGCCTTTTCGCGGTTGAAATAAAGCCCCGCCGCAGGGCGGATTTTCCAGTTACCGCGCAGAAGCCGCTCCTTTTGAACAAGCGAAAGCGCCTTGAGCGACGACAAATACTGCGGATTGCTTTTCAGGAGAATCTTGTTGTCATAGACCGACGAGGCAATAAACGTCGCCGTCTTGCAGTCCTCCGCAAGAATCTGCTCGTCCTTTGGTCTATCCGCATTGACGATAGACAAGACTTCATCGCGGCTGTCGCCCCAGACAATGCCGCCGTCATCCGTGCGATAAAACACGCGCTGCACGCCGGAACGCTCAGGGATGGCAAGCCCCGTATCCGGGTCAATCCACCAAGAGATAAAATCCTTGACCCAACTATCCGCATCAGGATTGCATGTTGCACGGACATAAGGTTTCACGCCGCATGTCGAGCGATTGCGCGACAACATGTAAAAGAAAACGAACTCACTGAAATGCGTGAGTTCGTCGAATCCAAGGAAGCAAATCTGCGATCCCTGCCAAGAGTAAACATCATCGTCCGAAGCGATGTAGTCAAAGGATAGCGTTGACAATCCTGCAAAATCCCAGTGCCGCTTCGGTGATTTCCACGGCACTGCCCCTCGAATCCCCGTATACATCTGCTTCGAGGTTTCCCAAAGGCCACCCGGCGCTGTCACCTGCGTATAATTGCGGCGAAAAATCACGCCATTGAATCCTGCCATATTCTTGTAGCGCAACGGCTCCAACAAGAGCGCGAAGGTCTTGCCACCGCCTGCACTGCCGCCGAAAATGCAAATATCCGCCGAGGATGCGAGGAATGCTGTCTGCGGACCCGCTTGCGGTTTTAGGCATTTCATCAGACCTCCATCTCCTTCTCCGGCATCATGATCTGCACATCGTCTACAGTATCGCCGCCCTTATCCTCTTTCAACGCTTGCTCACGCAGCTTCAGCTCGCGCTCCTTGAGCCGCACGTCGGGCGTTTCGCCGAGCACATCAAGCAACACCTTCATCATTTGCGAATTGCCGGCACAAGCACTGCGAATAAGACTGCCGAGAATCGCATCGCTGACCGTAAGCTCCATATCAGTGATATTCGCCGCGTACATGATTGCCACTCTGAGATCATGAGGCAGTTCTTTCAGCGTGAGTGAAACAGCCTCTTTGAGCGCGGTTCTGAGCGCCTTCTTACGGCGGCGAGATGCCCCACTCGCGATGCCGCCTTTTGATGTGATTTTCTTTTGTTCGTCTTTTGTTCGTTTATTGAGCGGCACCAAATCCTTTTTCGCCATACTACATGCTCACCACACTCCCCGAGTTTATAAACCTAGCCGTTTTTATAAAAGCAATAAAGGCACATTTATAAAATGCTGCAAAAATGAAAACATCACACCCTACAGCGAGAGATTTTTGCGCATACAAAAAGGACACCGCCGCAGCAGTGTCCTCCGGAGCCTCGCCTCGGCTTGCCCCTGTGCCCTTATGCAATTTTCTACAGTATTAGTATAGCACAATTTTCAGCGAAAACAAGGAAGTAAAACGGAAGTAAATGTCCGTTAAAACATCCGTTGGAAATCTATTTTAGTTATCCACAAAAATTATTTCTCTTTCCCTTCCTTTTGTTCTAACACATATTTTATTAATTCAGCAGAATACGATGATCTATATATTACACGCCATAAAATAAACCAAAGAACAACAAAAGGAACCACCAGCCAGTAAATAACATCCAGACCTCCTTTAAATAAATCAATTTCTTGTAAAAAGGTTCCTGCTTGTGAAAGGATCAATAGCACAGAACCTCCCATAAATGAGAATATAAAAATAAGGAAAGGCAACATTGTGGAAGATGCATGATTCACGCTTTTAGCAGTGACATATTCTTTAAGTAGTTGATTATTACTCTTTGTCATATAATCCTCATATTCTTTGTCAAAGGAAGGTGCCCATAATAAATTTAATAGACCCCTTAGTGATATTTTTTTGAATTCAACCATGTTAAATCCTCCTTTATTTTTTATATTTATATTATAGCAAAAAATTATATTATAGAATCAAATCTAACTGTTTTTTATTATGCACCAAATATAAATCTCAATTGCACAGGCTTCGCGATCGTCCCGAACAACATCAGCCCGACATCCTGCAAAGCCTTCCCACCTCTCTCACGCGCCCACTTCTCCGTATACCCCGCCTCTCGCGCCACCTGCCACCAAGCATAACCGTTGATGTACCGCCCGCGCACAAGCCGCTCATCATCAGCTGAGAGGCAGGACAACGCACGATCCACCGCCCGCAACGTCCGCTCCATATCCTGCTTGCGCTGCTCCATCACCGCGATGTCTGCTGTCGTCTTCATTCGTCTCTCTGCCGCCGCTTCCGTAGCCGTCAGCTCCGCCGTGCCGCCCGTCGGCTCATCTCCATAGCGGGCAATGGCGACAGATTCGCCCTTGAGTGCGGCTGTGCGTGCCTCAATTTCTTCCGTGAGGTTCTGCACGGCGACTTTCATCTTGTTGTACTGTCCCAGTATGCGCTTCGTCTCCTTGATGCAGTCGCCGTGTTCCATGCAGATTCCTCCCCTTCTTGTCCGCCGCTGTCCGCCGCTGTCCGCCACCGTCCGATTCATGTCCGATTCACCATTTTACCGATGTTGGTAAAATGGTTCACACGCACCGAAAGAGCGGCGTTTCTGCCGCTCTTTTTGGCGCTCAAACCTCTCGCCCAGTCCGCAAATCATATCGCTTGATATGATGCACCTCACCAAAATTCGGCTCCTCACCGTGCTCTCTCGCCCATCGTCTGAACACCCTTGTCAGGCGCTCACCAAGCAACTCGACCTCTGCCGGCGTGAGATTGTCCAGCCACCCCCCCGCCGCATCACCCGCAACATCGTATGCATCACGCTGCAGTACCTCAAGAACCCACTCCGCCTCAATGACTGGCTTAAACGGCTTATATCTGCCGATGTAAACCAAATGCGGCTTGTCTCCCTCTGGATAAAGTTCCGCCTCCTGCCTCGCCTCAGCCAGTGCCTCCTCTATACTGGCATATTTCCCCGTATAGAGATCGGACTTGTTAAAAGTGTAACTATATTCAATCATGACTGTCACCTCTCATACATCCGTCTCCTCCAATCGCAGCCCAAACAGCGTAATCTGCGCGTCGTCCTCCTTGACGCGATGGTCGGCACCAATCCACCAACGCATAACATCCGCGCCTGTCTCCCACTCCGTCGGCATCCCATCGGCACGCCGCTTGTCAACCATCCTCTGAAACGCCATCTCATACGCATGAGCGGTGCGCGGCCAGCGCTTGGCGTCCCGCATCATGCCGCGCGTGCCTTGGTACGGGCACATCACGCAACCGAGCCGCTTGTAACCCTCATCGTAGAGTGAGCAATACGGCACATCATAGGCGCGTATGTACTCCCACACCTCCGCCTCCGACCAATCGATGATTGGGTGAATGTATCGTTTTGCCTTGTGCCGATTGCACGTCTCGACGAGTTTGCGCTTGGCACGCTTGGCGGACTCCGCGTGCCGCACGCCCGTCACGACAAAGCGCCCCATGCCGCCGCGCTCTTTAAGCACCTCACAGCAGTATCGCACCTTGCGCGTCGGCGGCATCCTTTTTTCGGGGATGAGCTGCCACATCGACTTTTCCGGACTGTTTCGCCCATCCCACGCCTCGGGATAAGCCTCGCGAATAAAGTTGACCAGCTCGGGCGGGTCAACCGTCGTCACATTGTAATGCGCGTCGTACTTGACGCCCGCCCGACGGCAGAGATCAAGCACGACGCAGCTATCCTTGCCACCGCTAAATGCAACATAGTACCCCTCCGTCGGCTCATGCAGACGGAGACGCGCCATGGCACGCGCCACCTTGTCAATCTCTCCGTATAAGCCGATCTCTTTGAGCATGTGTCACCTCCACATCTTATGCACTCGCACACTCGCTTTTGCCGCACATCTCCGGCAGATTAGCTCGTACAAGCGCCTCGGCAAAGGGCGGCGGAACTGCATTGCCGCACCTTGCGACTTGCGCCGATTTTGGATAACTCTTGCCATCTGCGTCACGGTCGATGATGTAGTCCGGCGGAAATCCCTGCGCATTAAATAACTCGCGCGGCGTGAGCATCCGCATACCGATATCCACGATCTGATACATCTCTCCGCGCACAACGACAAGTCCGAAATGGTCTTTTGCAGTGATTGTATGCAGTGGGTCTGTAAGAGACTGCCCCTCGCCTTGCCCGTAATATTTGACCAAAAATGCCTCAACAAGCGCATTATGATCTATGCTGGTCACTGTCGGCAGCGGTGCCGTTACATCAGCCCCAGCGCTTTGGTAGCCTCCTGCAAAATACTTGCTGATAAATGCCGTCACCAGCCCGTACCGATTGGACGCATCTGCCGTCATAAGCGGACGGTCAATTGCCTGCCCTCGCACCTCCTTGCCTGATTGCTCACCGTGATATTGTATGAGCAGCGGTGCCAGCCTCTTGTCCACGATGTACGGTTCTGGATTGTCGAGGACAAACTTTTTTAGCCCGCGTGCAATGCGCCTCATCGTGTTATCACAAAGCGGCCTTTTGCGGGTAAAGATACTCGGGCACGGGATAGACCAGTCAATGATTTCCGCCGCCGTCCGCCATGGCCGTAATGCCCCGCCCGTCACAAACAGTGTAGACGGATCCCCATGCGTCGGCTCCGGCCATCTTATCGCCCGCCCATCGCATCGAGCAATAAGGAAAAACCTCTTGCGTATCGTCGGCGCTCCATAGTCGCAAGCTCTAAGCTCCCGCCAGTCCACCTGATACCCGTATCGTTTGAGCGCATGGACAAACCGCCGAAACGTCTGCCCCTTGCGCGATGGGTCAGGGCGATTATCAACGAGCGGGCCCCATGTCGTAAACTCCTCGACATTTTCCAGGATGATGACGCGCGGCCGCACCAGTTTCGCCCATCGGATTGCCACCCACGCAAGCCCCCGGATAGCTTTTTCAACGGGCTTGCCGCCCTTTGCTTTGCTAAAGTGCTTGCAGTCCGGTGAGAACCATGCCAGCCCTACTGGACGACCTGCACACGCCTCGACCGGATCAACATCCCAGACATTCTCACAGTAATGCTTGCTGCTCGGATGATTGGCGCGGTGCATCGCAATCGCCGCCGGATCGTGGTTAATGGCAATATCTACGCTCCGCCCCGTCGCAAGCTCAATACCCGTCGATGCACCACCACCGCCTGCGAAATTATCTACGATGATCTCCATCACCAGTACCCCCGCATAAGGTTCTTCTCGTTCACACGCTCTTGCAACTTCCCGCGTGCCACCTCATCGTAACCAAATGCGTCAAGCCATGACGTACAAACCGTAATCAAGTCGGTCAATTCCTCGCCTAGCTTATCCGCCAACATATCCTCATCATCAAGCCAGTCTCTAACATCCAATTCTGCGTTGTCAGCAGCAATATGCACCACTACTACCACTTCTTCCATGAGCTTGGTGACCCAATCCGCCGTGGGAATCATCTTAAATTTCCTACACGGCTGCGGACGCATCATATTGACGTTGGTTCCTTCCTGCTCACCGACACGCTTCTTCTCACAGTCTGCCAATACTTGTTTCAGTCGCTCGTTTTCCTCTTTCAGTGCCATGTTCTCTTTTTTCAAGGCTCCATTCGTCAGCGGCTTTTCAGCCTCTAACATCAATGTATCTATTTGCCCAGCCTGCTGCCATATCTCCGACACTGTATTTTTGCATGCCTGTTCTAGCTCTGCACACATTTTTTTATGGCGTTCAATGCTTGCTTTTACCTTGGAGATATATTCTTTACGCTCACGATCTTCATCATGCAACTCAGCCATTATGATTTTCCTCCGTTCCAAAATACCCCCGCCTGCAATTTTTGTCATTCACTTTCCCTTGTATCTCCGCACGCTTTACCTCGTCATAGCCAAGCGCGTCAATCCACGACGTGCAGACCGTGATAATATCCGTGAGTTTTTCGGCGAGAGCCTCTTTATCCGCGCGCTCTATACAATCAAAGAACTGATCCATGTATATCACATCCTTAATGACATCATACATGTGCTTGCCCAGTTCCTTTGCCCACGCCTCACCATCCGCAACGTCAAACATGTCGCACGGCTGCGGCCTTGTCATGTCGATCACGCACTTCTGCTTCGGATCAACGCACTTCTTCCCGCTGTCTGCGAGTATCTTCAGTCGCTCGTTTTCATCCCGCAGGTGTTGTATTTCCTGCCCATACTCAATCAACAATCGCCGCAATTCCCTTTGATCACTATCTCCAATCAGCATAGTCTCAATCATGTCCTCGATCTCTTCCCTGTCCATCGCGCTTCCTCCTCTCGATCTCGCGCACCAACATCGCCCGAAAATCCTCCTGCTCCCTGCGCGTGAGCGCGTACCTTGCCGGCTCGTGTGCCGCCATCGCCCAGTGCACGTCAATGTCCGTCACCATGTGCTCAAGCACCTCCGTCCGAAACTCGTGCAGGTGCTGCTCCATCGCCGCTTGCACATTGTCCAACCCCGGCGACCTTTGCTTGAGCGCATAACGAAACGCATACACCATGGCAAGCCGCCCAGCCTGCGTCAACACCTCGCCACGCTTCTGCCGCTCGTGCTCACGCTTCGCCTTGCGCCCCATCGCCATCAGCGCCTTTTTTTCTTTCCGCTCGCGTTCCCGCCGCTCAAATCGGCGGCTTCTCTGTCCTCCGTGTCTCATCTATCTGTCCTCCTCGGATAGGTTGGGGGAGGGTAGACCAAGCATCCCCTAAACAGTTCTGCGTCAAACAGGTCTTCTTTGCACATGATTGCCCCGCGCAAGTCTGCATCGCGCAGATTTGCACTACGCAAGTTTGCCCCAACCAAGCACGCATCACGCAGGTCTGCCTTATATAGGCCAGCCGACCATAGAATTGTTCCGTGCAAGCTTGCCTTACGCAAATCCGCCTCACGTAGGTCTGCATAACTCAAAACTGCATCGCGCAGGTTTGCCCCACGCAAGTCTGCCTCACGTAGGTTTGCTCCTCGTAGGTCTGCATCGCACAGGTTTGCCCATCGCAGGTCTGCCTCACGCAAGTCGGCATCACTCAAATCCACCTTACGCAGGTCGGCCCCACACAGGCATACTCTGCGCAAATCTACACCATGCAAGTCTGCCTGCTTACCACCCATGTCCTCAAGCCACGCTTTATGCTTTTCCAAAACCCTGACAAGCGTTGTTTTATCCATGCTGCTCATCCTCCGATTTCCTGCATCGTCACCTCGATGCGCGGGCGCTCGCTGTACCACTTACCCAGCTCACCGTAGCCAACGATCTGGCTGTCGTCGACGTACCACAGGCCTTTCAATGCGTCCTCCACGCCCTTGAGGACGTTGGAGACGTCGGGCTTCGTCGTCGGGCGCAGCCGCCCTGCGAGCGCCGCCTCGCGCTTCTTCTTGCTCATCGACTTGGGCACCGCTCTGTATATCTTGAGCGACAGTACCACGGCTCCCGTCACGGGTGCCTCAGGCGCATCCTGTGCGGCAACGAGCCGGACGTACTGCTTGTAGTCGCGGCTCTTGGCAGGATCGTAGGCTTTTACAAAGCCGCCCTGCCGACTAAAGCGCGGCCTGCCCTGCGCCACAGGTTCGCCGAGGACAACGGCTCTAAACTCCCGCATGTCTCTTGCTCCTCTCCTCGTCAGCTTCGCGCTCTTTCTCTTGCTCTTGCGCCTCCCGCTTGCTGCGTTCCTTCTCCTCGCGCCGCACCCGACCGATGGCTTCCCATGCTGTCGGGTCGCGGCGCTTACATGGGATGTACTCGTTCATGACGCTCCCTCCTCGGCCTCAAAACGGGATTTCCTCGTCATAGTCCGACGCCGCGCTTTCTGCGGCGTGTCCGCCGTTGTCGCTCTTTTTGCCACAGAACTCCATGCTCTGCACGACAACCTCCGTCACATAGCGCTTCGAGCCGTCCTGAGCATCGTAGCTCCTTGACTGGATGCGCCCCTCGACGGCGATCTGTTGCCCTCTGCTGCAGTAGTTGCCGATGGTCTCAGCAGTCTTCTCCCATGCGACGCAGGAGATAAAATCTGCCTGCTTCTCGCCATTCGCGCCCTTTCGGCGATCGATGGCGAGCGTGAAGGACGCGACCGCTTTGCCGCTCTGCGTGTATTTAATCTCTGGGGCTTTCGTCAGCCGCCCCAAGAGGATTGCCTTGTTCATGCGCCTGCCTCCTCGAAAAGTGCGCCCTGCTGTACCCTCATGCGCCAATCTGCGCCCTTGATTTCCACGCGCTCGCACATGCCATAAATGCGGCTCAAGATGCGCTGCGCCTGCATGTCGTCGATGACATATCCGCGTCGGTCGCGCGTCGCCATGTGCAAGAGAATCTCTTTCGGGCTGTAGTTGCTCGTCACGATGGTCTGCAGGCTCTGGTTGTAGCGGTGGTTGACGATGCAGAACAGCTGCTCGCCGACCCACTCGCTCATCTTCTCGCTGCCGAGGTCGTCCAAGACGAGGCATGGCGTCTCTTTCACGGCTCGCACCGCCTTCGACGTCATCCCCGTGTCAAAGGCCGAGCGAATGTCCGCCATGAGATCAGGCACAGACGAGAACAATACGGGGCATCCGGCCTTTGCCTTTTCGTTGGCGATGATGGCCGCAAGTTTCGTCTTGCCCGTGCCGCGATTGCCATACAGGAAAATACCGCGCCGATTCTTCGGCATGAGCACCCAATGTGCCGCCCGAACGGCGTCATGGTTTCCCGCCGTGACCTCGTAATCGTCGAACATGTCCGACGCATAGGCACGCGGTATCTGTGCTGATTGCAAGAGTCGGTCGATTCTCCCCTGTGCACGGCGATTGCGCTCGTGACGGCAGATGGCATAGCCCTCGTAAAGCTGCCCACCGACGACATCGAGCGTCGGAATCATGCCCGGCGTCTTTTGCTTGCATGTCTCTCCGCTGCACCCACGGCACACGTCCTGCGCCTGCTCGACGGAGAGAATTCGGCTACGATTCGCTTCCAGCGCCTCCGCTGAGAGGTCGTATGTCCCACGGATAGACGTGTTTTCGGTCGGTGTCGTCGAAGTCGTCGCACCTCGACGCGCCTCCATCCGTGCCAGAATGTTTTCCAGCTTTTCCACAGGCTTTTCCCCCTTTCCCTGTCTTGAATCCATCTCGTCGCCACCGCTCCAAGATGCGGCAGACGTACGAGATTGACCTGCCTCCGCTCTCCGCAGCTTCGCGAATAGCGGCAAGGCACCATGTAGCCCCGTAGGTGTCGTATGCATCCGCCACCTGTTCGAGCACCATCGGGCCTGCGCCCGGTTGGAGGTTGTCGCAAAAGGCTTTGACGACTTCCCCCAGTTCACGATTCTCTGCCTTTGATCCGGCCATCTCGGAGGGAACGGCATCCCCTTCGGCAGAGAGTTCAGGCGTAACGGCATACGCCTCGGCATTCGACATCGGCTCTTGAGAAACGGCATTCTCGTCAAGCCCTGCGTCGTCGGTTGTCGCAAGAGCAACGGCATGCTCTCGCCTCTTTGGCGTGTCCCCGCCGAGAACGGCCTCTCGGTCGGGGCTTGCCTTGTCTTGTGTCAGAGGCGTAGCAGCATGCGCCTCGTCATCGTGGGACGCAGCAGCACACGTCCCAGTCAGCATGGGCGCAACGGCATACGCCCCGGCAGGAGGAGCAACGGCCTGCTCCTTTTCGGCAGACACGGCAGCCTGCTCGTCAGATGCGGCGGATGCAACGGCATGCATCTCGTCCGCAGAAATTTTCTCGTCGCGATTTTGAGAATCTGGCTCCCTCGCGCGCGCACGCGCGTCAGCAGCAGCAGCATATATACTCTTACCTATCCTATCCTTACCTATGGATACAGATTGGATACACTCTGTATCCAGTTTGGATACATTCTGGATACATTCTGGATACAGAACCTCGGAAGCCTTGATTTTATAGGCTTTGTTGGCATCCGTCTCGATCTGTTTTGCTTCCTCACAGTCCGACGGACGGTACCGATCTTTCTGAATGTAATTGTGAATCTTCCAATGTCGAATGACGATAACGCCGCTTTCAAATGGTAAAATAAACCTTTTTGCGATCAAAAGCGTCATGTCGTCAGAGCCGCATCCGATGGCGCGTCGGATTGCGCTCGGATTTTTAATGAACCCGTCATCATCGGCGCGAAGCAGCATGTGAAAATACAAGCACTGCGTAGACATTGGCAAATCCATGAAGCTGTCCGCCTCGATCACGGATTTCGCCATCATCCTGCGTTCAGCCATAGCCTTATCCTCTCAGCTGCAGCACCACGCCGCCTGCCTGTCCTGCAGCAGTCGCGATCTGTGCGGGTGCAACGTCTTCCGGCGTCACGTTGATGGGATCACCCTTGCCTTTCGGCGTCTCCTCATCAAAGAGGTTCCCTTGTGCTCGATGTCCGCGCAAATAGAGGATCGCTTCCTGCTGCAAATCCCAAAGGGTGGAGGCCGTGTCACTATCAAAAAACTCTGGATGCGATGCCTCCAAATCGTCGAGCGGGCTGTGGGTGAGCGGTGTGTTGACCGTCGTCACCTTACCAGCGCTCGGCACCTGCCAATCAAAACTTATGACTGCGCCCATGCGTCCTTTGTTATCAGCGCTGTAGGTGACGGCGAACGGGTATACGCGGCGTGCCATGCTGCGATCGATCTCCATAACCGAGCAGATGGAGGCGGCGAGCTTGTCAAACGCCTCCTTGAACTCGGGTCTTGCATCTTCCATGAATTTCGCCGTGTGCTCGCTCTTTTTCTTGTCCTCGACCTTGATGTAGTCAAAGAAGAGCTTCGCGCCATCTCGCTTGATTTTCCGAATGATGATATCCATGATGTTCCTCCTTATGCGATGTAGACTTCCGCGCCCGTCTCCTGCTGCACGCACCGCTTGAAGCCTTCCGCGTCGCTGTTGCCGTCGGAGAGGTGCAGAAGATAAATCTGCCGCACCGCGCTCAAGTCGTTGGCTCGCAGGAACTCAATGAAGTTCTCAAGACTCATGTGCGACTTGACGAGGCGACGGGCGAGCGTCCGGTCGAGCTTCCCTTCCTTCACGCGGCGGTCGACGATCTCGTAGGAGTGATTGCACTCCACGAGGAGCACGGTGCAGGGCGGGAAGCGGTAGCGCAGATAGTATGTGTCCGTGGCATAAAGCACGCGTTCTTCGCCGTTGTCGAGCAGGAAGCCGAGAGGCTCTTTCGCGTCATGCTGTACGCCAAACGCGGTCACGTTCCAACTGCCGATGCGCTTTGTTTCCTTGTCCGCGATGATCTGCACGCCCGGATCATTCTCCGCCTGCAACGCCTCCGCTGTGCCCTTGCTCATATAGCACGACACGCCGCGAAGCAGGAGGTCTTTGACCGCCTTGCTGTGGTCTTTGTGCTCGTGCGTGACGAGGCAGGCGGCACAGGTCGAGAGGCTGAATCTGAGGTGTTTCTGAATCTCGTGCAGGCCGATGCCGCACTCAATGAGGATGCGAGTGCGGCCATCGTCCACGCGGTAGAGATTGCCCGAAGAGCCGGAGGCGAAGCAGTCGATGTTGAGCATCAGAATCCCGGCCCTTCGAGCGTTCCTTGTGCGTCCTCAGCGGCTTTCTCCTGCGTCGCTTTCGGCGCTTTGACCGTTTCCTTGGGCGCTTCCGTTTTCACCGCCTGCGGTGCTTCCTTCGGTGTTTCGAGCTGCGGGACAAACTCCTCGGCGTTGGCGTTTCGCCGGATTTCCTCGACGGGCTTTTCCACGGTGTTTCTTGGCGTGACGTCGATGGTGTCGGTCACTTCGTCGACAGTCTGCAAGCCCATGGACAGCTCGGGCGCAGTCGTGCGGATGAACCACGCCGCCGCGCGATAACGGAGCATCTGGTCAGGCATGGTCTTCCACTTGCTGCCGTTCTTCGCGTACCAGCCTTCCTCTTTGGCGATCTTGATGGTGACTTCGGGGCCTTTGAGGATTTCGCCCGTGGATTTCTCCTTCGCCCAAGCGATGATGCCCTGCGTGTCCGTTCCCTTCTCGCCCGTCTCCTCGTAATGAATGGATTCGTAGCGGCCGCACTGGTTGAACATGGCGATCATGAATTTGCTCGACCAGCTCGGCGTACCGTGGACGACGTAGAGGTTCTGCATGACCATCAAGGGGTCTGCGCCGAGCCTCTGCGCCATGTTGAGCGCGATGACGCAGTTGCTGAAATTCTGCTTGCCCTGGAACTGCGTCGGCACCAAGGTCGAGCTTGAGAACATCGTCGCCATGCGCTGCAGGAGGTTGAATCCCACCGCGCTCTGGAATCCTGCCGTGACGCCCATCGGAGCGTTCACGGGGGCGCTGTTGATTGTCTGCATTTCGTTTGCCATTTTCGTTTCCTCCTATCAGGCTGCCGCCTGTTCCTTGTCCTTGCGCACGATGCGCAGTTTCTTGTCGTCGGCGCTCACGATGAGGCGGATGATTTGTCCGTCCATCGCGGGAAGCTCGGTGACGCTCTCGCAGTTGTCGACGAAGATCGGCGTCGTCATGCCGTAGTGCTCGCTGAGCGTCCGGATGATGTCGAGACCGACCTTGATCTCCTGGCTGTTGCTCATGCGCTCCACGCCGTCGTAGAGGACGCTGCAGCACTCGCTCACGCCGCCGTTGACCTGCGTCTCGAAGAGGCGGAACTCGGCGATGCGGAACTTGCTGTTGATGCGCTCGTCGAGCATCTCGACCTTCGTCTTGATAAAGAGGTCGGTCAAGTAAAGCGCGTGCTCCATCTCCTCAAAGAGGACGGCAAGGTTCTTCTGCTCCTCCGTGAGTTCTTCGATGCGACTCAATCCCGTCCGATGCGCCTGCAGCTTGCCGAGGGTTTCCATCCGCACGGCGATGTCGAGGTCGAGGGCTTTCCTCTCCGTTTCGAGCTTGTACGCTTCGCTCTCTGCGCCTTTGGCAAGCTGCTCGATCTCGGCGAGAAGCTGCTTCTTCTCCTGCTCCGCCGCAAGGTATTGTGCATCCTGCACGTAGTCAGCAAGCGCGTCTTCCGTTGCCGCAAGAGCGGCGAGGGCGGCTTTCATCGACTGGATTCTTTCCTTCTTGGCTTCTGCCTCGCCCTGCAGCCGTTCAAGCTCCTCGCCGTATTCTTGGAGCTTTGCGGCTAGGTTCTTGCCCCTTGCGGTGATCGCCGCAAGGGTTTCGGACTTCTTGAGGTTGAAGTCCGCCTGCGCCTTTTGGCGGGCTTCCTCGACCTTCTCTGCAGGGAGCTTCTGCCCGCAGGTCGGGCAAGCGTCCTCGATGTCAGCGGAAAAGATTTTGCCGTTCTCTGCGTGCCATTCGTCGCGCGTCTTCTGGATAGCCTCGCCTTTTGCAGCGATGTCGACTTGCAGGGCTTCCATGCGCCCGTTCAGTATGGCGACGCTGCTCTGTGCCCGCTCGATGTCCGTTTCCATCTCGCCGCGCTTCTTCCGCTTGTCCAGCGCCGCTTTGTTGACTTCTTGCTCGTAGCGGTTCTTGACGGCGATCTGCCGCGCTTCCAGCTCGGCGATCCTGCGCTTCTTCTCAGCCGCCGCGCCGCCCGCATGGAGCGCCGCGAGCTTTCGGGCGATCTCGTCCTTCTGCTCCTGCAAATGTTTCAACTCCAAGCGCAGAGGCTCTTCGGTGACGCCTTCCACGTCGGGCAGGCCGCGCCGCACTTCGTCGATGCGGACAGGAATCTTCTTCAGCTCGTCGTTTGTCTTCGTCCGCGACGCCTGCACCATCTTGCGGTAGTCGTCGATGCTCTTGCCGCAGAGCATCTCCGGCAGGACGGCAAGCTCTTTGTTCGCGGCGATGACCGCATCATCCGAGACGTCGCCGCAGATGTCGAGGAGAATCTTGCGCCGCTCCTGCCAGCCGAGCTGGTTTTTGAAATAGAGCGGATCGGTCAGGAGCTTGAATCTCGCCTCGTCCAGAAGCACGTTGATGCGCTCCGTGTACTCGCGCTTCTTCGCTGGCACGTCATCGATGAAGAAGTCCGTATCATGCCCGGAAAAGGCTTCCGTCGCGCTGCCGCGTTTCTTCGTCCACTTCTCATGAAAGACGCGCTTGAGCTTGACGGCCTCGCCGCCGTCGAGCTGCAGGACAGCCTCGACGCTGTGCTCTTCGCCGTTGTCCTGCGCCGAGCGCGTCTTGATGTCGTCCGACAGTTCGCGCCCCTTGCTGTCCTTGCCAAAGAGCAGCCACGTGAACGCGTCAAACGCCGTGGTCTTGCCCGCGCCGTTCGCGCCGAAGATGTCGACATCGGACTCGTTCAGCACGATGTTCTGCGTCTGCGCCTTGAAGTTCTCATAGGTCAGTCTGAGCAGCTTCATCTTGATTTACCTCCGTTCCCGTGATATACTCACGGTGTCAATATTTGTCTTCGCGCTCAGAGCGGGTGCCGCCGCTTGGGCGCTTTTTCTTTTGCCTCGGTATTGCACTCGTCGATCCTCCCACAACGACGCATCTCCTTTTCCTCGCGCGTGTGCGGTATCTCGGGTGCACCGTTGC
>ERZ772986.221-NODE-221-length-36385-cov-10.681420_pt1 | contig 36385 bp, 32 predicted proteins | sample MGYA00511898_ERZ772986 | MGnify/ENA primary metagenome ERZ772986 (study PRJEB29015, sample SAMEA2737934) | human oral metagenome | biome: human oral; feature: human-associated habitat; material: dental | place: China | collected 2148 ... | reverse complement strand
TGTCGACGGTGCCCGTGAAGAGTGGCGGGATCATCCCCGCATACGCGGGGAGCACTCCTGTTCGATCGTCCTCTCATATGTGGTTGTCGGATCATCCCCGCATACGCGGGGAGCACGAAGATTCCCCTGTTGTCTCGCATTTCAGTTCCGGATCATCCCCGCATACGCGGGGAGCACGCCGAGCGGCACCAGCCTAAGGGAAACTTCACGGGATCATCCCCGCATACGCGGGGAGCACTCGAACGCCGCATTGTACGGCCGCTCATGGTCCGGATCATCCCCGCATACGCGGGGAGCACCGGCCCGCCCAAGCCACAAGGCCGCTGTCCCAGGGATCATCCCCGCATACGCGGGGAGCACACGAAAGACGCCGTCGACGCACTCTCCGCAGCAGGATCATCCCCGCATACGCGGGGAGCACGGGGCGCGGTGGACGCCGAGCCGCGACCATCCGGGATCATCCCCGCATACGCGGGGAGCACCCACACGAGGGTTTCTTGGAGTTCTTCCCGGCAGGATCATCCCCGCATACGCGGGGAGCACGAAGACATTCCCGAGCAACCACACGAGGGTTTCGGATCATCCCCGCATACGCGGGGAGCACTCGTGTCTCCTTTCGGTGCGGGGATTGGTTCGGGGGATCATCCCCGCATACGCGGGGAGCACCAGTAGACCTCGTACAGGGTCTGGTTGAGCTGCGGATCATCCCCGCATACGCGGGGAGCACTTCGGCACGCATCGGGTGCCGATTGACGTCTCCGGATCATCCCCGCATACGCGGGGAGCACTGCACGCCACTCTCCGGGATCAAAAATGCCCAGGGATCATCCCCGCATACGCGGGGAGCACCCCGCCATGGAGCGCATTTTGCGCAGCGCTAGCGGATCATCCCCGCATACGCGGGGAGCACCAGATGACGGCGCACAATTCGGGCGCCGCAGCGGGATCATCCCCGCATACGCGGGGAGCACGTCGCCGCCGACGGACGACAGAAAGCGCCCGAAGGATCATCCCCGCATACGCGGGGAGCACCACCTTGGCGCCTCGATATGCACGTCCGCGAGCGGATCATCCCCGCATACGCGGGGAGCACCTCTAGATCCTCTGCCATTTGTTTTTGCTGCACGGATCATCCCCGCATACGCGGGGAGCACTCGCAAATACCAGCAGGATAAGGCCTGGCGATCGGATCATCCCCGCATACGCGGGGAGCACCCAATCTGCGTCATCAGCGCCGTATAGATCGGGGGATCATCCCCGCATACGCGGGGAGCACGCCTTCGGCGTCGGCGATCTTCTGGTCGATCTGGGATCATCCCCGCATACGCGGGGAGCACGTCACGAAAGCCGCTAAAGCGGGGTAGACGCTGGGATCATCCCCGCATACGCGGGGAGCACCGGCTGGCTGAGGGGGAGGCCCTGTGTCGTCAAGGATCATCCCCGCATACGCGGGGAGCACATCCGCCGGCTGTCCGCCGACGCCCGCACCGGCGGATCATCCCCGCATACGCGGGGAGCACTCGTCGTCCCACACCTTCGTGCCGCACTCGGTGGATCATCCCCGCATACGCGGGGAGCACGCGTCCACCCACTCGTCCGTCTGCGGGTCATGCGGATCATCCCCGCATACGCGGGGAGCACTCCAATTCTACGGCACTCAGAAGGGCGATGTGAGGATCATCCCCGCATACGCGGGGAGCACGGGTCAAGGCGTCCGAGTTTGCGCGGGAGCTCGGGATCATCCCCGCATACGCGGGGAGCACCGACCTCGGCGCCGACTACATGGTCCGTAATAGGGATCATCCCCGCATACGCGGGGAGCACACCGCCCTTACGGTGCAGGTAAGCGTCGATCTGGGATCATCCCCGCATACGCGGGGAGCACAACGGCGTATCCTGGATTGTGAAAAACGGCACAGGATCATCCCCGCATACGCGGGGAGCACGCGACTTTTCACCGAGTACGAGCGCCGCGGCGGGGATCATCCCCGCATACGCGGGGAGCACCGACCTCGGCGCCGACTACATGGTCCGTAATAGGGATCATCCCCGCATACGCGGGGAGCACCGTCTCTTCTTCGGGGAATTTCCACTCACTGACGGATCATCCCCGCATACGCGGGGAGCACGTCCGTCGGCTGTCCGCTGACGGTCGCACCGGCGGATCATCCCCGCATACGCGGGGAGCACCTAGGAAGGGGCGGGCGCCCCGTTATGTCGGGGGGATCATCCCCGCATACGCGGGGAGCACCGGAGTAGACGCCGTCATGCATCACAAGGCTCCGGATCATCCCCGCATACGCGGGGAGCACCCCTGCGCTATGCCCGTGCCGCCCTTGGCAAAAGGATCATCCCCGCATACGCGGGGAGCACGCTTCTCGCCCTCCCCCCATGGCATGATCTGGAGGATCATCCCCGCATACGCGGGGAGCACCCGCGGGCACCCGTAACGATGGTCCACGGCGCGGGATCATCCCCGCATACGCGGGGAGCACATTCTGGGTCGCCTGGGGGTATCCGAACGCCTGGGATCATCCCCGCATACGCGGGGAGCACGCCAAACAGGCCCTGAATACAGTGTATGGAAAAGGATCATCCCCGCATACGCGGGGAGCACCGTAAGGGCGGCAAGTCGCTCACGATCAACAAGGGATCATCCCCGCATACGCGGGGAGCACTCCACCTCATGGACCTCGACGGCGAGAATTATGGGATCATCCCCGCATACGCGGGGAGCACCGTCAACGCCAACTCCATCAACTGGGCCACGTAGGATCATCCCCGCATACGCGGGGAGCACCAGTGCGCCGGCATCCGGCTGGGGGAGCGGAGCGGATCATCCCCGCATACGCGGGGAGCACGATACGCCGCTGACGAATGTGACGCCGTTCACAGGATCATCCCCGCATACGCGGGGAGCACTCCGAGATAATTCCAACTCATGGTCTCACCCCCGGATCATCCCCGCATACGCGGGGAGCACGTGAAAGCTTTCGGCAACGCAGGGAAGATCCTGGGATCATCCCCGCATACGCGGGGAGCACTTCGCCGTGGACAGCATCACCACGGTGAGCAGCGGATCATCCCCGCATACGCGGGGAGCACACCTTCGCGGCGCAGAGACCACGGTCCAAGGCCGGATCATCCCCGCATACGCGGGGAGCACCCGCCACCTGGCGTGGACGCAACCATGACGTCCGGATCATCCCCGCATACGCGGGGAGCACTGTGAAAAACGGTACATTTTCTACCGGCATTTGGGATCATCCCCGCATACGCGGGGAGCACTGTGTGCGGGAGTCGGTGCCGCGCACCGTCCAGGGATCATCCCCGCATACGCGGGGAGCACACAGGAAACTCGCCGCCCGTGGCGGCGAGAAGGGGATCATCCCCGCATACGCGGGGAGCACCTTCCCGAGCCTGGCCTCGACGTCGGCCAGGCGGGATCATCCCCGCATACGCGGGGAGCACTCCACGAGAAGAATCGGATGGACGTCTATCCGGGGATCATCCCCGCATACGCGGGGAGCACCCACGGGTAGAGGCTGCACGACGTCGCGAAAACGGATCATCCCCGCATACGCGGGGAGCACCTCAAATCGTCCCGTAATGGCCCCTCTCGCGCCGGATCATCCCCGCATACGCGGGGAGCACATACTCGGTGAACAGGCGCGACATGAGAAGGAAGGATCATCCCCGCATACGCGGGGAGCACCACAAGGGAGTTATCGATGGCCTCCGTACGGCAGGATCATCCCCGCATACGCGGGGAGCACCTCGATTTCGGTCGTGCTGTCGTCGTCGCCTGCGGATCATCCCCGCATACGCGGGGAGCACCATCGGGGAGGATTCCGGGCGGCAGTTTGAGGGAGGATCATCCCCGCATACGCGGGGAGCACCCAGCCCGACCCACGGCACCCGGCCCATGTGCCCGGATCATCCCCGCATACGCGGGGAGCACACGCCGCCCTGGCCGTGCCACGCCCCCTGGGCCGGATCATCCCCGCATACGCGGGGAGCACAGCAGGTCGATGGGCATGTCGTGCAGCATCGGGGGATCATCCCCGCATACGCGGGGAGCACGCAGATAGGCGTCGATCTGCTTGAAATTCTGCCGGATCATCCCCGCATACGCGGGGAGCACCTTGTTCTCTCTCGACGCCATCCACCAGACGAGGGATCATCCCCGCATACGCGGGGAGCACTCTTTTTACCATCGCTGTCGAGTTTGTTGATGATGGATCATCCCCGCATACGCGGGGAGCACTCGACGCCGCCGCGGTCGCGACCGCGGCACCCCCGGATCATCCCCGCATACGCGGGGAGCACTCAGTTTGAGCAGTCCTCGCCGCATTCCCGAGGGGATCATCCCCGCATACGCGGGGAGCACGACCCATCGACTGGCATGTCGCTGCAGCAGATGGGATCATCCCCGCATACGCGGGGAGCACGCTTGGGATGCCAGTGCTGCCAGTCCGGCGTTGGGATCATCCCCGCATACGCGGGGAGCACGGTCTCCGTGGAGCGTGCTGTCATCAAGAGCGCGGATCATCCCCGCATACGCGGGGAGCACTGGTCCCGGCGCGACACATTCGACAGGGCAAAAGGATCATCCCCGCATACGCGGGGAGCACAACGTTCGCCGACGCCGAGCCCGACCTCGCCGCTGGATCATCCCCGCATACGCGGGGAGCACACCATGTCGGCGTAGGCCCTGTTCGTGTCGCGGGGATCATCCCCGCATACGCGGGGAGCACGACAGTCGCGCCGCATAGGCGGTGACGACATCGGGATCATCCCCGCATACGCGGGGAGCACCGCCCACGGATTTCAGGTCCGTGAGCGGCGGAGTGGATCATCCCCGCATACGCGGGGAGCACTTGGTGATGGCCGTTGACTGGGATCGCGCAGCGGGATCATCCCCGCATACGCGGGGAGCACCGCGCCCTCTCTCCCCCTTGCCGCTAGGGTCGCGGATCATCCCCGCATACGCGGGGAGCACTTTCGACAGCGAGTTCTTGTGGGGGCCCGGCACGGATCATCCCCGCATACGCGGGGAGCACGTGCCGGTGTCGGTGACGCCGGTGTCGAGGTGCGGATCATCCCCGCATACGCGGGGAGCACGGCTCGACGGCGAGGATGAGAGGGTTGCGCGTGGGATCATCCCCGCATACGCGGGGAGCACGGGGGCAGACCAGGAAAAGGGCGATAGGGCAGGGGATCATCCCCGCATACGCGGGGAGCACGGCCACGTGGAGTACGCTGTAGGTATACTGTTGGGATCATCCCCGCATACGCGGGGAGCACCTCCGGCGTGATGAACATCACCAGATTGTCGGGGGATCATCCCCGCATACGCGGGGAGCACTCCTCCTTTTCCGCACGGTTGCTGATTTCCAGAGGATCATCCCCGCATACGCGGGGAGCACCGGCGCCGCCAGTCATTCGTGTAGCCGAAGGCGGGATCATCCCCGCATACGCGGGGAGCACCATGGCCACCTACCGACTTGATCTTATGACGCAGGATCATCCCCGCATACGCGGGGAGCACTCAAATCCACTTGAACAGCACTGGGGACATCCGGGATCATCCCCGCATACGCGGGGAGCACTCAAATCGTCCCGTAATGGCCCCTCTCGCGCCCGGATCATCCCCGCATACGCGGGGAGCACATGCGCACCGATCAACAAGGCCTACGCCAGTAAGGATCATCCCCGCATACGCGGGGAGCACTCGAAGGGCTACCTAACGGGTGTGATATCCTCCGGATCATCCCCGCATACGCGGGGAGCACCGCCACGGTGTCCCCAAATGTTCGTCGACACGAGGATCATCCCCGCATACGCGGGGAGCACACCTTGAGGTTGTTGTAGATCCAGTCCAACTTGGGATCATCCCCGCATACGCGGGGAGCACTCGTCGCGGAAAATGACTCAGGCCTCGCGCGCGGGATCATCCCCGCATACGCGGGGAGCACTGGACGTCGAGGGGCTCGCGGCGCTTTTCAACGGGATCATCCCCGCATACGCGGGGAGCACGGCATCGACATCCTCGGGCGCCGCGTCGCGAAAGGATCATCCCCGCATACGCGGGGAGCACCGAGGAATGTGCCCCACATCACTCTCTCGGCGCGGATCATCCCCGCATACGCGGGGAGCACGCGACCGTTTTGTTGACGTTGGCTTCGAGTTCGGGATCATCCCCGCATACGCGGGGAGCACTATCCGAACGCTTGTTCGGGCACTTTGAGGTTGGGATCATCCCCGCATACGCGGGGAGCACTACGTCAACAGTGTCTACCCCGCCCTGGCGGCCGGATCATCCCCGCATACGCGGGGAGCACAGGCTGGATATCCCCTGGCCGCAGGCGATGCAAGGATCATCCCCGCATACGCGGGGAGCACTTTGCCATCGCTGTCCAGCTTGTTGATGATTTCGGATCATCCCCGCATACGCGGGGAGCACGTCCCCAAATGTTCGTTGATACGATTCGCGGCAGGATCATCCCCGCATACGCGGGGAGCACAGGGAATTCGCCTCGTCGGCGACCATGCGCTCCGGATCATCCCCGCATACGCGGGGAGCACGGCGAACTCGCTCGGAAGCTCTTGTTTGATGCGGGGATCATCCCCGCATACGCGGGGAGCACTCGTGGTTTTCTCCCTCGATCCGCATTTCCGGAGGATCATCCCCGCATACGCGGGGAGCACCAAGTTCCGGTCGCCGTACTACAATGCGGCGCGGGATCATCCCCGCATACGCGGGGAGCACTCGATCGTGTCGGGCGCCACCTGGACGATGTCGGGATCATCCCCGCATACGCGGGGAGCACTTGTCGTTGTCGAGGAACTGCGACAGTCCGAGGGCGGATCATCCCCGCATACGCGGGGAGCACACGTCGACCCCGAATCCCTGACTCTCGAAGACAGGATCATCCCCGCATACGCGGGGAGCACTTTTCGCCGAAACTGCGGTTCGGGTCGTACGCCTGGATCATCCCCGCATACGCGGGGAGCACAACGGACTCGTGGTTTTCTCCCTCGATCCGCGGATCATCCCCGCATACGCGGGGAGCACGCCTTGATGGCGGTGATGGCCGTGACGGGGTCCGGATCATCCCCGCATACGCGGGGAGCACGCTGCGCGCAGGTCGATTTTGCGCATGTCGCCGGGATCATCCCCGCATACGCGGGGAGCACCTCAAATCGTCCCGTAATGGCCCCTCTCGCGTTCGGATCATCCCCGCATACGCGGGGAGCACTCGCAAATACCAGCAAGACAAAGCGTGGAGGTCGGATCATCCCCGCATACGCGGGGAGCACCGGATGAGCCCCGTCTGATACTCTTCGATACCAGGATCATCCCCGCATACGCGGGGAGCACACTCTCCATAGGCCTTGCCGTCAAGACCGGCAAGGATCATCCCCGCATACGCGGGGAGCACCGGAGGACAGGCTTGACCTGGCCGTCCCAATAGGGATCATCCCCGCATACGCGGGGAGCACGAAGCCGAAGCTCTGTTCGGGCACTTTGAGGTTGGGATCATCCCCGCATACGCGGGGAGCACCCGCCGCCGGTGCAGGTGGCTTCCAGCTGGTAGGGATCATCCCCGCATACGCGGGGAGCACCACGCCCCGGCGTGCCCGCGTCCCCGGGGATCCGGATCATCCCCGCATACGCGGGGAGCACCTACGTCAACAGCACCTACCCCGCCCTGGCGGCGGGATCATCCCCGCATACGCGGGGAGCACGCCGCCTGGATCCCGAGCATCATCATCGCATCAGGATCATCCCCGCATACGCGGGGAGCACGTTGGCAAGGTTGATGTCGATGGTGCGGTCGATGGATCATCCCCGCATACGCGGGGAGCACTTGGCTTCGAGTTCGTTGCATATTTTGATGCACGGATCATCCCCGCATACGCGGGGAGCACCCGTCGGTAAAGTTGTACACTCAGTCCTTTCCCGGATCATCCCCGCATACGCGGGGAGCACTAGGTGCCGCGGTATGGGCCATGTTTGTACAAGGGATCATCCCCGCATACGCGGGGAGCACTCCTGTATCTTCGCTTTCAGGCCGGCCAGGGTGGGATCATCCCCGCATACGCGGGGAGCACTTCGTGAAGAACAGCGAGCCGTCCAGGAACGAGGGATCATCCCCGCATACGCGGGGAGCACAAGCCCGGCTTCACGTCCTTTCGGTTCCCCGCAGGATCATCCCCGCATACGCGGGGAGCACCTTAGCCATTGCTCTTCCCTATCTTCGCTTGAAGGATCATCCCCGCATACGCGGGGAGCACGCATCCCACAACACGGACAACGTCCACGACAAGGGATCATCCCCGCATACGCGGGGAGCACCTGACCGGCTTCGGGACGGCGCTGGCGGTGGTGGGATCATCCCCGCATACGCGGGGAGCACGGGGTGTTCTGCAGGTCGAAGAACGGGACGTTGGGATCATCCCCGCATACGCGGGGAGCACGGAACAGTCCCCCCAGCCGTAGCGCTCCGGGTCGGATCATCCCCGCATACGCGGGGAGCACACGGACGGGGCGTCGATCCGGCAGTCCGCCAGCGGATCATCCCCGCATACGCGGGGAGCACGTTCTGTGCGATATTGAAACTCCGCTCGCCTATTGGATCATCCCCGCATACGCGGGGAGCACTACCTCCGCCGATTCAAGGGGGAGGCAGCGACGGGATCATCCCCGCATACGCGGGGAGCACGTCGGCGGTCTCGTCGGGGTGTGGGACGATGCGGGATCATCCCCGCATACGCGGGGAGCACTCTCATGCCTCACAACCCTCATACTGACAGGAGGGATCATCCCCGCATACGCGGGGAGCACGGCGACGTGGACGTCTACGGGGACCCGAAGACGGGATCATCCCCGCATACGCGGGGAGCACCCGTCGCCGCCAGCCCGTCTCCGGGGATTTCCAGGGATCATCCCCGCATACGCGGGGAGCACTCTGATTTGGCGGCGTCGAAGTCCACGCCGCGGGGATCATCCCCGCATACGCGGGGAGCACTCTCGGACCCGGGTGGTCTGCGCCGGGGGGCGCGGATCATCCCCGCATACGCGGGGAGCACGAGGTGCAGTTCGCGGGTGAGGACCAGCCGGAGGGATCATCCCCGCATACGCGGGGAGCACAGGGCCGTCGGGAGTCCGGTGCGCTTGGCGAGGGGATCATCCCCGCATACGCGGGGAGCACCCGCTGTCGGATACTAGAGAAAGGACACACGGCGGATCATCCCCGCATACGCGGGGAGCACGAACCTTGGCTTTCCCGAAGCTCCGGCCCTCTCGGATCATCCCCGCATACGCGGGGAGCACCTAGAGTGCCGCACTGAGGCCATCGACAACTCGGGATCATCCCCGCATACGCGGGGAGCACCACCGCGATCCAGACCGCGCACCCCCGAGTCACGGATCATCCCCGCATACGCGGGGAGCACCCTCACCCGCGCGGATCCCGCTTTCATCAGCAAGGATCATCCCCGCATACGCGGGGAGCACGACGGTATCTTCCGGGTCATCGGCGCCGGCGTCGGATCATCCCCGCATACGCGGGGAGCACCTCCCCGGGCGCCGTCTTCGGCGTCGACCCGTCGGATCATCCCCGCATACGCGGGGAGCACATCTGCTGACGCTCCAGGTTCGTCCAGACGTCGGGATCATCCCCGCATACGCGGGGAGCACGTGCCCGGAACTTCTCTGTGGACAGTGAGTCTAGGATCATCCCCGCATACGCGGGGAGCACCCGGGCTGTGCGCACAGCGCACGGCGAACCCACGGATCATCCCCGCATACGCGGGGAGCACTCCCTCGAAGCCGCTCCCTTGCGCAACGTTAAGGGATCATCCCCGCATACGCGGGGAGCACGCCAGGCGCATGTACAATCGCGGGGAGCTCTACGGATCATCCCCGCATACGCGGGGAGCACGCGGCGCTCGCTAGCCAGGCGCACTCGATTGCCGGATCATCCCCGCATACGCGGGGAGCACCCCGTATTTCCTGTTGATCTTCTCGCAGGCCTGGGATCATCCCCGCATACGCGGGGAGCACCGATTGTAGGCGGCGAGGCGGTTTTGGGCCTGGGGATCATCCCCGCATACGCGGGGAGCACCAGCAGCGCCGGCGTGCTGTCCCGGGTGGAGCGGGATCATCCCCGCATACGCGGGGAGCACCAACCGGAGAATGATAGGAGGTGAGACGATGAGGGATCATCCCCGCATACGCGGGGAGCACCTGCCTGGCGAGCTGAGTTGTGGCCACGGAGACGGATCATCCCCGCATACGCGGGGAGCACACTTGGAAATCCCTGCAATACCAAGGATCGCCGCCGTGATTATACCAGTTTTCCTTTACCCGTCACCCACCCCTCAGGAGGAGGCGGATCGTAGTATGGTTTTGCTAACATTGTCCTGAAAGGGGTACGGAGATGCTGTCCACTGGTTCACGCCGAGCATGGGCCAAATCGGGGTACGACCCGGAGCGGCGATGTTGGTCGCCGCTCTGGCTTCATCTTTTGGACACGGCAGGCGTCGCTCGGCTTTTGGCGAGGAATTGGCTTACGCCGACGATTTCGAATCTGATTCAAGTCGAGTTCGCCGAATCCGAATCTGGATTAAATCCAGAAGATGAGTTCGCCTTGCTCGCGTCTTGGATCGCGGGCGCTCATGACATAGGCAAAGCCACTCCCGCTTTCAGTTCCCAGGTCCCCTATTTGGACGATCGCATGCGCGAAGGCGGCCTTGATCATACTCCCATTGATCCTGAAGAACGCCGCAGAGTCCCTCACGCGCTTGCTGGCCAGTTGGTTCTTGAACGATGGCTTAAGGAACTGGGCTGGGGTATCTCGACGGCGCGGGCTTTGGCGTCGATAGTCGGCGCTCACCATGGAATCCCGGCGCTGGAAGGCCATCTAAATGATGCTCGGGGCCGTGAACCTCTACTAGGAGACTATGCGTGGCAAACTGTTCACGCTGAACTTCTCGATCTCGTGGCAGAACGTACCGGCGCTAAGGACAATTTGCAATTTTGGGCGCATAAATCAGAGTCCAAGTCGTGGTCTCAACCTTTTTTAGTTGAATTATCAGGTCTGGTTATTCTAGCTGATTGGCTGGCGTCCTCTGAAACATATTTTCCTCTTCTATCCATTGACGATGACGGCATGTCTCTTTTCGATTGCGACGTGCATGAAAGGCGCGTCGAAACGGGCTGGTCCCGCGTGGAGTTGCCTTCCCCATGGCATCCCCGCGATGGCGGAGAAAGCGCCGACTTCCTGTTGAACGCTCGATTCGACCTGCCTGACGGCACTTCGGCGACGGCTGCTCAGCGCACTGCCGTCAAGAGAGCCAGGGACATGAGTTTGCCTGGGATGCTCATCGTCCAAGAGACCACTGGATCGGGCAAAACCGAGGCCGCGCTTATGGCCGCCGAGATCATGGCGGCGCGTACCGGACGGTCTGGAGTTCTGTTCGCGCTGCCGACTCAGGCGACCACGGACGCTATGTTCTCTCGTGAATTGGATTGGTTGGGCAAAATCGAATCTTCCTATCGTGCGGATGGGGCTGCCTCGACTTTCGCAATCCAGCTCCAGCATGGCCGGGCTCGTCTGAACAAAGAAGCGGGTAGCTTGCGAAAGAGGGGGTACGAGATACGAGACCGGCTCCTCGGCAGTTTGGGAGAAGCTCAAGAAGACCCGGAGAAACACAGGCCGTCGCGTCCATATGACATAGGGCGGGATGAAGATAATTTACAAACCGCTAAACAACATCATGAGTCCGTAAAAAATGATGATAGAGCGCAGAGAGATCTTGCGATCATGACATGGTTCACAGGCCGCAAGAAGTCCATGCTATCCGATTTCGTTGTGACTACCGTCGACCACGTTCTTTTCTCATCCATGCGCGCTCCACATCTTGCCTTGCGGCATCTCGGTCTCAGCAGAAAGATAGTAATCGTTGACGAAGTGCACTCTTATTCCACCTACATGAACAACTATCTGGAACGCGCTCTCACCTGGTTGGCATCCTACGGGGTGCCGGTGATTTTACTTTCCGCAACGCTCTCGGAAGCGCGTTGCGCGAGCTTTGCCGACGCCTACCGTCGCGGCTTGCGGCTCATGGCCGGAGAGAAAGTGCCGAAGAAGCCGTCACCGAATGTTGCCAGCATGCCCTTCCCCTCCCTGGCCGCTGTCGGCCGGGATGGTATGGACGTGACGCCCGTTGAGGCGACCGGTCGCAGCAGCCGTGTACGCATTGAGCGTCTGGCCAAAGACGACAGTCTCACGGCGCTTTTGGGCAATGCTCTGGTCAACGGCGGTTGCGCCCTCGTCGTGCGGAACACTGTGCGCCGGGCACAAGAAACCTACGAGCAGTTGCGGGAGGCCTTCGGCGAGGACGTGAGTCTCAACCACGCCCGTTTCACCATTTCCGATCGCCTCGCCAGGGACGCCGATCTTCTTCGCCGTTTCGGATCGCCGCGCCGGCGGCCGGAGCGTCCTCATCGGGCGATCGTCGTGGCCACTCAAGTGGTCGAGCAGTCCCTCGACGTCGACTTCGACCTGCTCATCACCGACCTCGCTCCCATCGACTTGATCCTCCAGCGGATGGGACGCCTGCACCGTCATCGACGAACCCGGCCGAAAGCCTTAAGCGCTCCTGTGTGCTATGTCGATTGGCTGCCGAGCGCTTCGAACCCCGATCCCCGAGTGGAGCCCGGGTCCGAGACGATCTATGGAGAACACGATATGCTCCTCACCGCTGCGGCCTTGAACAGAGTGCTTGCGGACGACGCCTTGGTCACGGTCCCCGACGACGTCCGCGACCTTGTCGAAGCAGTGTACGGTGCGGGATCTGAAGCCCCCGCATCGTGGGCCGAGGCCCTCGAACGAGCACGGGGCAAGGCGTGTAAAAAGCAGAAGGACAGCACGAAGGCATCGAGGGGTTTTCTATTGAATGAGCCTGCCATGCGAGGGAAGACCGCATCGCTTGTCGGCTGGCTTGAAACGATCGCCGATGACTCCGAAGAAGGCAAGGCCCAAGTCCGCGACGGCGAGGATTCCTTGGAAGTCATCCTCCTTGAGCGACGTGATGAAGGAGGGCAGGAGGAATTGCGCACTCTTTCCACTGCACCAGGAGCTTCTTCTTCGGTTATACCCGTCGATCGGGTACCCGATCGGAATGTTGTGCGTGCGATGGCGATGTCTGAGGTCAGGCTTCCTCCCCGATTCACGAACTCAAGTATGATTGATAGAGTTCTCGACGAACTCGAAGAGAGTTGTTTCGTTCCCGCCTGGCAGGCCTGCCCTGATCTGCGCGGCCGACTCTTCCTTCCACTCACCGACGGACGCGCTCAACTGGCCGGCGTAACCGTTGAGTACACTTCTACAACCGGCCTTATGGAAGTAAATGAAAATGACACAGAGCTTCAATCTGCTTGACGAGCCCTGGATTCGCGTGACCTGGCTCGATGGGGAACCCGGTGAAGTCTCTCTCCTGACCGCATTTCGAGACGCCGTCCGAATCTCGGGAATTCACGGCGAAATCGCGAGTCAGGATATGGCGCTCCTACGGCTTCTGCTAGCCATTGCACACCGAGCCACCGGTGGTCCTGAAGACCTGGACGACTGGAGGGCCTACTGGGCGAATCCAGAGAAGCTCAGAGCCGATGCCGGCGACTACCTCGAACGATATCGCGATCGTTTCGATCTGCGCGATCCTGAGGCACCCTTCTTTCAAGTTGCCGGAATCCACGCCAAATCGGGAAAGATCTCGGACCTAGAGTCACTGATCGCGGACGTTCCCAACGGAGAGCCTTTCTTCACGACGCGGATCGGCCCCGGGCTCGACCGCATGGGGTGGGCGGAGGCCGCCCGCTGGCTCGTTCATGTGCACGCCTTCGACCCCTCGGGAATTCGATCGGGCGCGGTCGGCGACCCCAGGGTCAAAGGCGGAAAAGTATACCCCATCGGTCCGGGGTGGACCGGCCAGATCGGCGTCGTGGCCGTCGAAGGGAGGAATCTGGCTGAGACGATCCTGCTCAATACGGTAGTCACCGAGAGCCTTGCCGACCTTGCCGAAGTCGAACACGAAGCCGACCTACCGCCATGGGAGAAGAAGCCCGATGGCCCGGCGGGTTCCATGGACCTCGAACCGATCGGACCCGTCTCATGCTACACGTGGCAGACTCGCCGCGCCTTGCTTCACGGAGACGAAAAGGGCGTTACGGGGCTGTTCCTCGGCAATGGCGACAAAGCGACGCCGCGGAATCGCTATCTCGTGGAGCCCATGAGTGCATGGCGTTATTCGGAGCCTCAAACTAAAAAATTCAAAGAGATCGTTTTCATGCCGCGTAAACATGACAAAGATCGTGCTATGTGGAGGGGGTTATCCAGCCTCATCCCTCAACTCATTCCGAAGTTAAAGATCAAGGGCAAAGGAGAATTTACCCGATATAGAATTCCAGGAGTCATTTCTTTTTACGAAAAGCTTCTCGCACAAGAGATCGTCTCCCACCGAGGTGTCATTCCGGTTCATGCCGTCGGCATCGAGTACGGGGCTCAAGAGGCAGTGGTCAGCGAGCATTTCGACGATGTCCTCAACCTTCCAGCTGGTTTGTTGGCGCCGGACAATAAGCGGCTTGTGACGCTTGTCCGTGATGCGATGGAGAAGACGGAGGAAGTCGCCAAAGTGGTGCGGCAACTGGGCGGTGACCTCATTCGCGCCCGAGGGGGCGATCCCGATGACGTGTCCTCCGCCAGGGAGAAAGCCGGAGTCGCCTTCTATTTGGCCATCGACGAGGGGTTCCCTCGGTGGTTGGCCTCCTTGGACGGCATTGAGCCCGAGGCGGCCCGAGACGACTGGCGGAACCGGCTTCGAAGTGAGGCGCGCAGGCAGAAGGAAAATCTGGTGGATTCGGCTCCGCCGGCAGCTTATGCCGGACGCGGTGAAGGGAGGAGCCGCATCGATGTCGGCCTCGCGATGAAATGGTTCGACACCGCCCTAAGCAGAGCCCTTCCTATATCTATCATTTCCCAACAAGCGAAAGAGAAAGATCAATAGTGACCACAGTTAATGAAATAATAAAAGATGAAAAGCCTTTACGTAAAAGAAAACGACGTAATCTAAGTCCGATCGGACAGAAGATCGATTGTAAGATTTCATGTTTGCAGAAAGGATATCTGTCCGAGGATTCTCGGAAACAGGCTCGGGCGCGGGCGGACTTGGCCAACCTGCGCCGCGGCCTCACCGCAGGGCCCGGCGAGCGTGTGGAGATCTGGCATCTCACTCAGGTGGACGTTTCCGACAATGCGCCGGACGAGCCCACACGTGAGGAATTCGCAGTCCACGTCTCCATGACTCTCTATGCGGCCCATCAGCAATCTCGAACCAAGCCTATGCATCGACCGGCGGAAGGACTCGGGCATGCGGCTCACAGCGTTGTAGGATACGGTGACGATGAAAACCCATCGGCTCGTGCCCGTTTCGATGCTCTGGTAATGTCCTCGACTCCGAGGGAATTGCGTCGTCATCTTCGATCGTTCGTTTCGCTGTTGCGCGCCAAGGAAATACCCTTGGACTATGGCATGCTGGTTGACGACATCGTTTGCTTCCAGCGTCCTGGAGGGGCGAAGGCGGTGCGACGGCATTGGTCACGCCAGTACTACGATTTTTCTTCGACAGATGGCGAGTCCAGCGAGACCGATTCCACAGCAGAAGACATCTGCTCGGAAAACTCACTACACAACAGTTTGAGAAATACAAAGGAATAAAATAATGAATACATATGTTGACATTCACATTGTTCAAGATCTTCCGCCCAGCTGTGTCAACAGAGATGATTCCGGCTCCCCTAAGTCGGCCATCTACGGAGGTGTACAGCGTTTACGCATATCCAGCCAATCATGGAAGCGTGCGACCCGTCATGACTTCACCGATTATTTGGATGCCTCCGAGCTGGGCACACGCACCAAGCGGGTGGTCGAGGTCCTCGCGAAAGAGATCGCCAGGCAGGCAGAAGACCTCTCCGACCAGGCTCAGAGCTTGGCGGAGCAAGTCTTCCAAGCCGCCAAGATCACGCTCGTCGCCCCGCGGGCGAAGAAGGGGGAAGAGTTCCCTAAGTCTCAGGAATCCAGTTATCTGATCTTCCTCTCGCACAGACAGATCGCTATGCTCGCGGAATTGGCCATAGCCAGTGACCGTTCGGGCAAGGCGCTCGACAAGAAAGCCGTCAAGGCGATTTTCAAGTCCGGCAATTCCATCGACGTCGCCCTCTTCGGCAGGATGGTCGCCGACGACGCCGATCTCAACGTCGATGCCGCATGCCAGGTCGCCCACGCCATCTCCACCCACGCCGCCGAAAACGAATTCGATTTCTACACCGCCGTGGATGACGAGAAAGCCCGATCCGAGGAGAAGGAAGACGCAGGGGCGGGAATGATGGGCACCGTTGAATTCTCATCGGCGACGATTTATCGATACGCAACGATAAATATAGGTATGCTTTTGGAGAATTTAGGAAATAATGAGGCGACGTTGCGCGCTTTGACTGCTTTTATTAGAAGTTTCATTAGATCTATGCCGACAGGCAAGCAGAATACATTCGCCAACCGCACGCTGCCAGACACCGTCGTCATTCACATCCGTGAGGATCAACCGGTCTCGTTTGTCGGCGCTTTCGAGAAGCCCGTCGCCCAAGATCTCACTGAAGGCTATGTCACGCGGTCGGTTAGACAGCTGGCCGACCACGAGAGAAAGCTCGAAGAGACATATGGATTCAAGCCTCTGCACGGATTCGCTGTGAGCATGGAGAGCCCCGAAGCCGTCGAATCGCTAGGCGAACGCATCTCCTTCGCCGATTTGGACGGCAGAGTGCGCGAGGTCGTCGCCCGCCGCTTGCCCGGCGCGGAGTCCGAGTGATGACCGTCCTGCTTCTGCGCCTGGCAGGTCCCCTGCAGGCCTGGGGCGTCAAATCGAAATTCTCCATTCGCGCCACCGAATTGGCGCCGACCAAGAGCGGCATCCTCGGAATGCTGGCGGCGGCTGTCGGCCGACGCCGAACCGACCCCGTCGAGGACTTGCTGACTCTGCGTTTCGGAGTGCGCAAAGACCAGCCGGGTACGGTCATCCGCGATTTCCACACTGCTCATACGCTGGACGGGAAGAAGTCGATGCCGCTGTCTGACCGGTACTACCTGTCCGATGCCGTCTTCTTGGCCGGAATCGGAGGGGAGAGATCGATGCTCGAGACGCTCGATCGCGCGGTGCGCTATCCGGCGTTTCCGCTTTATCTCGGACGGCGATCGTGTCCGCCTGCGCTTCCGGTGTCTCTGGGATTGCGTGAGGCACCGTTGCTTGAGGCCCTGAAAGAGGAGCCTTGGCTGGCTTCGGAGCGGTTTCAACGTCGTAACGGCTGGGATTTCCATGCGGAGATCCTCATCGACAAGGAAGCCGTGCGGGACGGAGAGCATTCCGATGACGTGCGCGGAAGCCGGGACGTGCCCCTTTCCTTCGACCCTCGACATCGCGAGTACTCCTTCCGCGACATCGAACGTCATAGGATTTGCCTGGGCGGTATGCGCGGGGTCGATCACCACGATCCGATGGCCGAACTGGAAGATTGACGAGGTGACCGATGCACTTGACGAAAATCGAACTCGACCTGCACAGAAGATTTGCTCGAAAACTCCTGAGCTCGCCCCAGGTTATGCACGCTGTCGTGATGAAAGCGTGCCAGCCCGGCGGCGAATCGGGGCAGTCAGATGCCACTGACGGCTTTCCCCCTGGGCGCGTGCTGTGGCGCGTGGATTCGGGGAGCTTTGGCGTGTCCCTGTACATCCTCTCCCCGAGACCCCCGGAACTGATACAGCTGGAATCCGAGGCAGGCCTCGGCGACACGGCCCGCACATTGGACTATGAGGGGTTCCTCGACAAGCTGTCGAACGGCCAGCACTGGGCATTCCGTTTGTCGGCCAATCCCATTCATTCGGTTCCTGGTAAGCCCGGTACCCGCGGTAAAAGATACGGACACGTCACTGTCGAGCACCAAAGGAAGTGGCTTCTCGAGAGGACCGGCAAATACGGGTTCTCGATTGCGGGCGCCGATGCCGAGCGTGACGGGAAGGCAGAAGACTCCGATGGCTCTTCCCCGCTGGACGCTTCCTCTGTGCTGATCGTCCGAAGGGACAGACCCGTCTTCTATCGCAACCGTCGCGATGGGCAGCGTCGGGACAGAGTGACCATCAGCCGAGTCGTATACGAAGGCGTGCTCCGTATCGACGACGCCGAGCCGTTCAAGAGAATGCTCGTCGGCGGACTGGGGCCCTCGAAAGCGTATGGCTGTGGTCTCATGACCCTGGCCCGGCCCAAGCGATCCTGAAGGTGCGTAACTTCGATGGCGCGCCTGCTTCCCGTCCCTGTGACTGCGCTTCCCAGAGCCGCGGACCGCATGTCCTTCCTGTACCTCGAGCACTGCGTCGTCCATCGCGAGGACGGTGCGTTGACGGCGCGCAACGAACAGGGGATGATGCGCGTTCCCGCGGCGTCCCTGCTCGCTGTCTTCTTAGGGCCGGGGACGTCCATAAGCCACCAGGCTATGATGCTGCTCGGAGAGTGCGGCACCACCGCTGTGTGGGTGGGCGAACGCGGGGTGCGCTACTACGCCCATGGACGCTCTCTGGCCACGTCGACCCGGCTGCTGGTCGAACAAGCCGCTCGTGTCTCTTCGCCCCAGAAGCGTTTGGGTGTGGCACGCCAAATGTACCTCATGCGTTTCGCGGGCGAGGACGTGACCGGACTCACCATGCAGCAACTCCGTGGCAGAGAGGGCGCGAGAGTCCGAGCCGTATACCGTGAGAATTCCCGCCGTACCGGAGTGCCATGGCAGAGGCGCGAATACCAGCCGGACGACTTCGACTCGTCAGATCCCGTCAACCAGGCTCTGTCCGCCGCGCACGCCGCGCTGTATGGCGTCGTTCACGCCGTCATCGTCTCACTGGGGTGCTCGCCGGGGCTGGGTTTCGTCCACACCGGCCATGAGAGGTCTTTCGTCTACGACATGGCCGATCTGTACAAAGCCGATGTGACCATACCCGTGGCCTTCGACGTGATCAGTGAGGGCATGGAGGACATAACCGGAACGACGCGACGGCGCGTCCGCGACAGGGTGTTCGAATTCAAAGTCATCGAACGCTGCGTGCGCGACATCCAAAGACTCCTGGAAGTCGATGAGTCGGAGGACCTGAGCGTCAACGTCGTCTCTCTGTGGGACTATCAACGCAAGATCGTCGCTGGAGGGACCAATCACGCCTTCGCCATGGAGGCCTCCGAGGGAGGGGATCCCCCGTGGTAGTCATCGTCCTGTCGGCGGCACCCGCAGGACTGCGCGGGGCCCTCACACGATGGATGCTCGAGGTGTCCGCAGGGGTGTACGTCGGGCATCTCTCCACGCGGGTGCGAGAGCAGGTCTGGGAATTGATCCAGGCCAACATCGGGCAGGGAAGGGCGTTGCTCGTCTACCCGGTCAAGTCCGAACAAAGATTCGCAATCCTGTCTCTCGGCCATGAACGCGTTCCCGTCGATGTCGAAGGGCTTTTGGTCATGCAGGCTCCATCTGTTCCCTCCGCAGGAGTGGAAAGGTTTCCCGGAGCGGTGCCGCCTCCGAAGGAATCCTGGTCGATCGCCGCTCGCCGGCGCCGTTATCGGAACTCCGCTGAGAGGGCGCTCCGGCGAGACTGACCTCCGGGGACGAGACAGACAGCCGTGAACGATGGTCGGCCGATCCGAGGTTTGATCTCCGGGCCTGAGACGGACACAGGACCGTTGCATTCACACTCCCTGCCTTGGATTGTCGACGTAGGACGGGTACCGGTTCCCCTGTGGACCATTACCCGTCATCCGATGGTTAATTTTCCGTCGAGCCGGTGTCAGAATTGGACCAGCAAATCGGATCACAGTATATATAGCGAACGCGAAGGAGAATCGAGACATGCCCCAACGTTCCGATGTGTCCCGTCATCGGGACAGCTCTGCAGGGATTTGGTCGGATGAAACCGCTTATTGGCGAGGAATGACGTACAGTCCCTCTTCCTCCGAAGGAGGTGGGGATTCGCGGCGAGCCGATGCCGTCCATGAGAGGGCTTCCAAACCGGAGCCTCGGGAGTCTCGGCTTTCGCCGTCCGCCGGTTCTCGGGACGATGCCAGGATTGCCGCCTCCTGGTATTCAGGGGCATCGACGTATCGCGCTGCCAACGCATACCCCGCTCCAGCCAGGCCTATCGACACCGTGTCGGCCGGTTATCCTGCATCACGGCAGTCTGAATATGATATACGGCATACTTCTCGACGTCGCTCTCACGCGAGTGGTCAGCGCATAGCGCAGGTCTCCACGCATCCGCGTACCCTTTGGCCGGCGCGAAGACGCGAGTTCCTCATGAGGCCGGGCGGAATCCTTATGCTGGCCACGGCAATCGCCTCAACTCTGGCCTTAGGATGGCTGGCCATCTTCCTCGGGCAGTCCTGAGCCGATCTCTTCTTCTCACTCCTCGCCGGTGGATCTACTGCGGAGCGGTGTTGTATTTGTGGCAAGGCGGTTGTGCAGAGATAGAATGCCAGTGCTGTCGCAACATGCACTATACTGTAAGGAGAGTTGCACATGGTCAGGCGCTTCAATCCGCCGCCCAATTGGCCGGCTCCGCCCGAAGGATGGGTTCCCGACCCGTCGTGGCGACCGGACCCTGCCTGGGGGCCGGCTCCGGAGGGATGGAATTTCTGGCTTGACGACGAGGATGAGCGGCATTTGCAGGCTGCCGAGTCCGGAAATGCCGCATCGTCCGACGAGACGGTCTTCTCCGCCTCGAGAGCAGCCGAAGTCTTCTCGTCCTACTCGGCCTATTTCAATGAACAGCCGCCCGACGGGCTGTCAGACGCCGGGCATGGTCAGTCGTGGAATGCCGGTAGTCCTGGAGGGTATCCGGTCGGCGACGTTCCCGGTCCGATCGGCGCGAATCCAAGGCCTGTTGGAGAAACCGGTACTCTCGGACCAGCGATTGACGGCACTGCACCGTCGGCCCCCTCGGCGGCGATGCCGCAGTACCAGGCCATGCCCCAATACCAGGCTATGCCGGCGTCGGCCGCTCTTCCGCCGGTGCTCGGCGGGCAACCCTTCGCGGATGCGGGATCGGGGCAGTCGGATCAGAGGCCTAAGAAAAAAGGCTTCTTTACAAGGCCGATAGGCGTGATCCTCATCCTTCTCATCGTCACAGGGCTTATTGTCGGGGGATTTTTCGCGGTCAAGAGTCTTCTGGACGATAAGAACGATGAGTCCTTGGGAATGAATATCACTCATGAAATGAAGTATGTAGAAAACTATATTGATTAACGCAGTTCAATTTTATTGAAAGGATTTATTTTATATATTGTACATTACGTTTAAATGTTTAAAGTCGATTCGCGATACTGTATTTAAATATTTAATAATATAAAACGACAAAACGCTTAGTATGTATTGAATAATCTTTTCGTTTTCTTTTGTATTCGACGAAAATGACCAAATGCCGAGACGACAGTCACGGGTTTCCGGTACTCGCTATCATGGAATCCATGACTCGCACCATCGACATCGCGGTGATTCCGGGTGACGGCATCGGTCCTGAAGTCGTCCGCGAGGCTTGTAAAGTCTTAGAGTCTGCTGTAGCAGTATGCGACACAATCGGAAATGAAAGATTACATATTCAGTTTACCCGCTACGAACTTGGCGCTGAACGTTACCACAGGACGGGCGAGATCCTCCCTGACGCCGAGCTCGAAGAGATCAAGCGACATGACGCAATCCTCCTCGGAGCGGTAGGCGATCCGTCAGTTCCCTCCGGACTGTTGGAAAGAGGTCTGCTCCTCAAACTCCGCTTCGCCTTGGACCACTATGTCAATCTCAGACCCAGCAGGCACTATCCGGGTGTTCCGACTCCGCTCGCAGCCCCCGGCGCGATCGACTTCCTCGTCGTGAGAGAGGGGACCGAAGGGTTGTACTGCGGCAACGGGGGGGTCATGCGGCAGGGAACCCCTCACGAAGTCGCCACAGAGGTTTCCGTCAACACCGCTTACGGAGTGGAACGAGTGGTCCGCTACGCTTTTTCGAAAGCCGTGTCACGTTCTCGCAAAAAGCTGACATACGTTCACAAACACAACGTCCTTGTCAATGCGGGAGGCTTGTGGCGAAGGATCGTCCAAGAAGTGGGCGCCGAATACCCCGATGTCGCGGTCGACTATCTCCACGTGGACGCCGCCACGATATTCCTGCTCACCGATCCCGGACGATTCGACGTGCTTGTAACCGACAACCTTTTCGGTGACATTCTCACCGACGAAGCCGGCGCAGTGACGGGCGGCATCGGCCTGGCGGCCTCGGGCAACATCAATCCCGAAGGCTCCTACCCGTCGATGTTCGAGCCTGTCCACGGGTCGGCTCCGGACATCGCCGGGCGGCATAAGGCCGATCCCACCGCGGCGATATCCTCCGCGGCTTTGCTTCTCGACCATTTGGGGCATCCCGGCCCCGCACGTGCCATCGAGACAGCAGTCGAGGCCGATATGGCGGTGCGGGCGGAGGCAGCGGCTTCAGGAAACCCTCTTGTGCGTTCAACTCCGCAGATAGGCGACGACATCGCAGCCCGTCTCCGAGGCTGACTACCCGACCGGGAAGCAGGCGGTCTTCAACCTTCGGGCGGGCGATGCCTCGGCACGTCCTCCGGCTACAATCGGTCTATCGTCAAGAAAGAAAAGAAGTGACACAATGACGTATACGAATCTAGAACTCGCCTCCATGGGAAAGGTTCCACTCGCCGACGAATTGCTCGGCTCCTGGGAAATCGTTCCCAATCCGCATTCGACGAGCCAGGCAGAGCGCAGCGCGGCTCTCGTCGATCTCGGCTTCGGTAAACGGTTCTCCGACCACATGGCCCATGCGACATGGACCGCCGAGCGGGGATGGCATGATTTCAGGATCGAACCGTACGAAGCTATTGCCATGAGTCCGGCTGGCGCGGTTCTCCATTACGGGCAAGAGGTCTTCGAAGGTCTGAAGGCCTATCGGCACGCCGACGGCTCCATCTGGACGTTCCGGCCCACCTACAACGCAGCGCGACTCAACCATTCGAGTCGCCGCCTGGCCATTCCCGAGTTCGAGCATGAAGCCTTCATCGGATCGATCGTCAATCTCGTCCGTCAGGACGCCGCATGGGTGCCCGATGCGCCGGGGTCGTCCCTCTACCTCCGTCCCTTCATATTCGCATCCGAAGCCTTTCTGGGTGTGCGGGCCTCGCATCGCTACGAATACATGGTCGTCGCCTCCCCATCCGGAGCCTATTTCGCGAATGGATTCCAGCCCATCGACGTGTGGGTCGAACGGGAGTTCCACCGTGCCGGAACGGGAGGCATGGGCGACGCCAAGACCGGCGGCAACTATGCATCCTCGTTGCTGCCGAAGACGGTCGCTCACGACGCGGGGTATGACGAAGTCATGTTCCTCGACGCGACGATGGGGACCGATATCGACGAACTCGGCGGCATGAACGTCTTCGTGGTCATGTCGGATGGATCGATCCGCACGCCTCGGTTGACGGGCAACATCCTCGCGGGATGCACCCGTTCCTCCATCCTTCAGCTCTTGCGGGACGAAGGACGCGACGTCAGGGAGGAGACTCTGCCCATTGCGGACGTTCTAGCGGGAATCGACAGCGGTGCGGTGACCGAGATGTTCGCATGCGGGACTGCCGCCGTCGTCACATCCATCGGGTCGCTTTCGAGTCGGGATTTCCACGTCGATCTTCCGGGACACGAAACGACCAAAGCGATATACGACCACTTGACGGGTATTCAGCTCGGAATGGTTGAAGACACGCACGGTTGGCTGTACCGCTTGGCATGAGGCGGCCTCGGATACGCAGAGGAACCTGTGGATTCGGGCAGCCAGGCTTCGATCGGTTCCCGCCTTTGCCGGTGGCATCGCCGCGTTCGGAAGGTTGCGGCCGGTCTTGCCGAGAGGCTCACTGCGCCGTCTTGAGCTGGGATGACGGTCGAGACGAGCTCATGGCGGTCGCAGCCGTTCCGGCTTGACACCGGAGCTCGCGGAGTGAGGAGTGCCCAGAGGAGAATCGTGGGAGTTCGCGCATACGCCGACGCACTTGGCCGCGGCGATGGCGAACTCGCTGCGGGAGCGGAGCATCGTGCGCGAAGGGGAATGCCGAGGAACTGAGAACCCCTGAGGGCCTCAGGGGAGTCTCGGGACTCAGCGCTGGTTGGAGTTATCCGAGCTTCTTGGAGCCGGAGCGGTCAGCGTTCTTGGTGCGAGGCGGCGATGGCAATGACGTGCGCAGACGCCGGCGCCTTGGGGGCCGGACCCGGCAGAACGGCGAGGCTATGGTCGGCGCGCTAGACATCCTTCACAGGAGGCCGTGCAGCGCCGTCGGACCCGGAGGTTTATCGCGTAGATGTCCGAAGGAATGGGCGAGGGCCGAACACTGCCGTGCCCACTCGCACCTGGGTGGAGCCCTCCTTGACGGCTATCTCCATGTCGTTCGTCATGCCCATCGACAATTCTGCGCAAGAACTCACCCCGGCCGCCCTAATGGCGTCGCGCAGCTCGCGCACGCGCGCATGCGAAGCTGCGACAGCCGTGACGTCATCCGTATTCGCGCCGATGAGCATGAGCCCCGTCAGACGCAGATTGGGCAGCTCTGCGATCTCCCCCGCCAAGTCCACGACCGCCTCCGGCGGGGCTCCATACTGGGATTCCGATCCGGCGGAGTTGACCTGGATCATGACATCGAAACGACCGACCGGATCCCCCCACCGGTCGCATTCGCCCGACGAGATGCGCCTCTCCTGAATGCGGTTGAGACGAGAAGCCAGCTCGAAGGAGTCGACCGTCTCCACGCAATCGGCCGCGCGCAGCGCCTTGCCGGCCTTGTTGGCCTGGACGTGGCCGATCACGTGCACTCGGTGGGACGGCGCCCCCGAGGATCTCAATTCGGACTCACTCTGTGTGAGCTGTTGGATGTAGTTGTGGCCGATCCTGGACGCACCGGCTCGCAGCGCCGCTGCCACGCGTTCCGGTTCTTGGAACTTCGCGGCCAAGAGAATGGCGACGGCGTCCTCGGCACGCCCCGAGGCGATCGAAGCGGCCGCCACGCTCTCGCGAATTCGAGTGAAGCGCGTGGCGATCTCGGTCACATCCGGGCGGAGCACGCCGTCGAAGCTGGTTTCCTGCCCCGACCAGTTGACGCCGTTCGTCTCGATTCGTCCGCGCTGTGCCATTCCCTTTGGGTTGTCTGGTTCGTTGCTCATCTCGACCTCGTATGCCGGCAGTGACAATTGCAGTGTAGCCGCGTCAGGTCAACTCCAGAGTTTCCCGACGCGAACGACCCGCAGACGCACCGCGCCCGCCTCGTCGCATTCGTCGAGGTCCACGAAAGCGTGGAAACCCCAGTCGCCGTCGCCTACGCCGTCATCGAAGACCTGTGTGACGACCCATAGGCGGCCGGGTTCTCTTCCGTCCATGAGCGCTTCCGCCACGTCGCCGGGAACGCCCACTTCGATGAGATCCGCCGCTTCGGCCCGTTCCCGGATACGGAAGAAATCCGCTCCACGCGCCTGGGAGCCGATGCCGATCGCCTCGTATTCGTCGTAAAACGGGTCGGTCGCTTCTAGCCAGGCCTCGCCGTCCCAGGTCGGCCCCTGCGGGTAAACGGTGCCGTCCGGTGCTGTTCCCGGAGACCACGATGGGTCGCCGTCCAGACGGTCGAGGGCCTCGCCGTCCTCGAACTGGACGGCTTCGACTCGTCGGAAGGCCGCGTTGCGGACCGCAACCCTGAAGGCATGTCGATTGCGGGTCACAGCCGCCGTGCCGCCTTCTGCGACGCCATAGGCGACTTCGTCGAATCCGGACTCCGCACCCGTAGCGGGGCCTTCGGCTTGCTGGGCCGTGGCTCTCCCCTCCGCGAGGGCCTCCCATTCGTCGATCAGCGAGGAATCGACGGAACGGATGAGCGAGCCGAGCCAGACTGTGATGTCGTCGACTTCGTCTGTGCGCGCCTCGAGGGGAACTGTCTGCCGGAGCGCCTTGTAGACGTCGGTGAGATAGCGCAACAGGACCCCCTCACTGCGAGCGAGGTCGAGACGCGAGACGAACTCGGAGAAAGTCTCCGCATGCTCGATCATCTCCCGTACGACGGACTTCGCAGTGAGCTCGTAGCCGTCGACCCAGGGATTCGTCTGCCGGTAGACGTCCAGCGCTCCGTGCAACAGTTCGCCGAGAGGCTGAGGCCACGTGATCCGGTCGGCCTCGGCCATTCGCTCCTCATACCCGATCCCCGCAGCCTTCATCTTCCCGATGGCCTCGCCGCGGGCCTCCCGCTCCTGTGCATAGAGGACCTGCATGGGATTCTCCTGGACGGATTCGACGACGCTGACGACGTCCAGCGCATAGTCCTGCGATTCGCGGTCCAACAGATCGAGACCCGCCAGCGCGAAGGGCGCGAGCGGCGAGTTGAGCGCGAAATCGCCGGGGACTTCGCGGGCGAATGCAATGGCGGACTCTCCCGGGTGAGCGTCCTGCCACCGACGGTCGTGGTGGACGAGGATGCCCGCGGACCGAAGGGTCTCGTATATCTCCACCGCCTTGCGAAGGAGCGGATTGGACGGCGTGGCGGGCTCGTGGTTGTCGGTCAGGAGGCGGATGGCGGCTGCGACGGCGTCGCCCGGCCTCTGAAGGACGTTGAGAAGCATCGCATGGCTCACCCGCATGTGCGAGACCAACGTCTCCGGCTGGGCTCTCTGAAGATGCGCGAAGGTCTTGTCCGACCACAGCACGACGCCCTCGGGCGCCTTCTTCTTGACGATCTTCTTCAGTTTCTTCGGGTCATTCGCGGCCTTCTCGAGGGCCTTCGCGTTTTCGATCTCGTACTCGGGCGCCTGAACGATGACGTCGCCTCGGGTGTCGAAACCGGCGCGTCCCGCGCGCCCCGCGATCTGGTGGAATTCCCGGGCGGACAGATGCCGCGAGCGCGCGCCGTCGAATTTCGACAGGGAGGTGAGGAGTACCGTGCGGATCGGCACGTTGATGCCGACGCCCAGTGTGTCCGTTCCGCAGACGACCTGTAGGAGCCCCATCTGGGTGAGTCGTTCGACGAGCCGTCGATAGCGGGGGAGGAGCCCTGCGTGGTGCACGCCGATTCCGGCGCGCAGGAGTTTGGAGAGGGTCCTGCCGAATCCGGGGCCGAATCGGAAGTCGCCGATCGCCGCCGCGATCTTATTCCTCTGCTCTTTCGCGAGGAGATTGATCGGCAGGAGCGCCTGGGCCTGGGCCACCGCTTCGCGTTGGGAGAAGTGGACGACGTAGACGGGTGCCCGGTGTGTGTGGACGAGTTCGTTGACGACTTCGCCCAGAGGCTCGCGTGAGTAGGAGAAGTTCAAGGGGACGGGGCGTTCGGCGTCGTCGACGGTGGTCACGCTGCGGCCGGTGCGGCGCTTCATGTCCTCGGCGAGGAATGCCGTGTCGCCGAGGGTTGCGGAGAGGAGTACATGCTGGGTCGAGGTGAGTTCGAGAAGCGGTACCTGCCACGCCCAGCCGCGCTGGGGATCGCCGTAGAAGTGGAACTCGTCGGCGACGAGGACGCCGATGTCGGCGTCCTCGCCCTGGCGCAACGCCATGTTCGCGACGATTTCCGCCGTCGCGCAGACGATGGGTGCCGATGCGTTGATCGATGTGTCGCCGGTGATCATTCCGACATTGTGCGCTCCGAAGGTCGCGATGAGTTCGAAGAACTTCTCCGAGACGAGCGCTTTGAGCGGGGCCGTGTAATAGGCGGTGCGGCCTTCCGCCAGTGCGGTGAAGATCGCCGCCAGGGCCACCATCGACTTGCCCGAGCCCGTGGGAGTGGAGACTATGAGATGCTCGCCTTCGACGGCGGCGAGGAGGGCTTCTTCCTGATGAGGGTAGAGAGGTCGACCGGTCGATTCGGCCCAGGAGACGAATTCCTCATAGATCGCTTCATCCGGTGGAGTCAGGCCGTGTGCGTCCTCGATGCGGTCGAGGGCGGCGTTCAGAGGCGAGGGTGCGGCGGAAGCCTCAGCGGGCACGGAGGAAGTCACTCAACAAGGGTGCCATATCCGTGGGGTCACGCGTTGCCGGAGTCGGCGAGGCGAGGGACGCCGTGCTGGTCCGCAACGATCGCGAAGCCCGCCGAGGACGGCGATCCGGGGTCTCCGTCGTGCTCGTCATTTCCTGTGCGTGAGGGCACATTCGGGGCCGGCGGCTCCGACTTGCACGGAGGCGTCGACGGCGGTAAGCTCAATGCGTTCGCATCGCTAGCTCAATTGGTAGAGCAACTGACTCTTAATCAGTGGGTTCTGGGTTCGAGTCCCAGGCGGTGTACTGGCTGAGGCCTCCGGGGTATCGGAGGCCTCTTCGCGTGGATGGTCTGTATCGAGTCGAAGTCCGGTGGGTATTCTGGGCTCATGACAGTTGCCAAGGCCAAGTCGCGTGCACAGACTTTTACGATCAGCGACCTCGTCGACTATGCGAGGGAAGGCGCGCTCCGCATCCCTGAGTTTCAGCGTTCTTTCCGGTGGGGGCAGAAGGACATCTTCGATCTTTTCGACAGTATCCGGCGTGGCTATCCGGTGGGCAACGCGCTTCTGTGGAGGCGCGAGGCGCCCGCGGGGAACGTGCGCTTCGGCGAACTCGGCATCGTCGCCCCCGAAAGGCACGATGCCCTCTGGGTCGTCGACGGGCAACAGCGCATCACGAGCCTCGTCAACGCCGTGGCTGAGGAGATCGATGCGAATTCGCAGTTCGCGGTCGTCTACCTGCCCAAACACGAGCGTTTCACGAGCCTGCGCAATGCGCGCGGGCAGGTGGCCGTTCCGGTTCCGACTCTGTTCAGCATCCCTCGGCTTTTCATGTGGTTCCAGGAGAACCCTGACGGACAGCAGTATGCGGAACATCTGCAGACGGTCACGACCGCGTTGCGGGACTTCGCGTTGCCGACCACTGTCCTCGAACGGGCGGACGAGGATGAGCTCCGGCGGATCTTCGACAGGATCAACAATGCGGGCAAGCGTTTGAAGAAGTCCGAAGTCTTCAACGCCATCAACGGCGCCAGCGGATCGGGCGCCGAGATCGTCAACGTCACCACGATCGCCGACAGCCTCGCCTCCAGCACCACGTTCGGACGGATGCCCGATGACTTGGTCTATTCCGCGCTTCTCGTGCGCAGGCATCCCGACCTCACTCGCAGCCCCAACGACGAGTTCACGCCCGACAGGAGAAAGCTGTCGGACTTTCCGGACGAGGACGAGGCTGCGAGTTTTCGCCGGACGGAGGATTCCCTTCACGCCACTGTCAAGTTCCTTCAGGATCGTGTGGGGGTTCCCCATATGACGTTCCTTCCGCAGCAGTTTCTTCTACTCATCCTCAACAGGTATTTTTCCCTTTTCCCCGACCCGGACAGACGCACTCGCAGGCTTCTCGTCCGGTGGTTTTGGAGAGCCGCCGCGAATGCGGTGCTGCTGTCTCTCTCCAGTAGTACGTCTGTGCGTAAGCTCACCAAACTCATTGTCAAAGGCGATGAGCACGGGTCGATTCAAAGGCTTCTGGATGCGGTTAAAGTCGAGAACACTTTCACCACTCCCGATCTGGAAGTTTTCAGAACCAATCAGGGGGCGAGCAGGATAGCCCTTTGCACGATGTGGGCGCGCCATCCTCGTTCGCTCGAGACGCGGAAGCGGCTTGAGTTCAACGACCTAGCTGCGAGCGTCGAAGAGATCGGCTCGCTCAACGACGTCGTTCGACGGGTCGTCTCCTCGAATGACTGCGATGAGCGACACCGCAATTCCACGGGCAACCGTGTGATCCTTGGTTTCGAGGATCCCGACATCGCAGACTGGATGGCCATGGTGTACGACTCGATTCGCGACCGCGAGATCGATGAAGTGCTCGCCTCTCATTTCTTCACTCCGGACGACGTCAGGCTATTCGGATCGGATCCGCAGACGGTGATCGAGAGGAGAACTCAGCGCATCGTCGACGAAGTCCACCGCTTTCTGGATGTCCAGACCGGGAGGGACCCCGACGCCTCGGCCCCGGCCGCACCCAGCCCGGACGACGAGCTGTAGGGTTTCGCCGAGGCGATGCCTTGGCGGGTGGACGAACGTGGGCGAAGCGGGAAGCGCTCTGGTCCGCCGTAGGCCCGCCTCGCCTCGGTCCGTTCCGGTACAGTTGAAGACGTGTCTGCACCACTCGTGACTCTGGCCACCTGCGCCGATCTGCCCGATCTCGACCCCGACGAGGCTGGACTGCCCGACGCGCTGCGGGAAAGAGGCCTCGAACCCCGTATCGCCGTGTGGAACGACCCTTCCGTGGACTGGAATGCGGCGGGGGTCGTCGTCGTGCGGTCAGTGCGCGACTATGCGGTCAACCGCGAAGCTTTCCTGGCGTGGGCGCGTTCCGTTCCCCGGCTGCTCAACCAGGCGGGTCTCATGTCGTGGAATTCGGACAAGCACTATCTGGCCGAGCTGGCCAGGCGCGGTCTGTCGACCATTCCGACGACGTGGCTCGAACCCGACCACAAGTATTCGAAGCATCAGGTGCACACGCGCTTTCCGGCCTTCGGCGATTTCGTCGTCAAACCCGCCGTGTCGTCGGGAGGGCGGGGGACCGGACGCTACACTGCCACGGACCCGGCATCGCGCGGGGCGGCCATCCGCCACGCGATGCACGAGCTCTCGCGCGGCCGTTCCGTCATGGTGCAGCGATACCTTGAGGAAATCGATCGCTCAGGTGAAATATCCCTCATCTACCTCAATGGGCTGCCCGCATACAGGGTGGAGAAAGAGGCTATGCTCCACCCGCGCTTTCGGTCGGAAGACGAGCTTCACGAAGAGGTGGTGCGCTCGGCCGACGCCAACGAAAACGAATGGCGTTGGGGCGAGGAGATCCGCAAGGCCGTCCACTCCTTCACCATCGACACACACGGGCGCGACGAGCTCGCCTTGTTCAACCGAGTCGACATCGTACGCGGCGGACCGGCAGACCAGCACGAGTTCTACGTCATGGAGATCTCGCTGATCGACGGTTCGCTCTACCTCTCTTCCGATCCCGGCCATCTCGCCAAGTTCGCCGACGCCATAGCCATGAGGGTCGGCTGGTGACGCGGTCGACCGTCCGCCATTGGCGAGGACCGTCGAAGGGAGACGGTCAGTCGGCCACGTAGACAGTCTTGCCGCGGGCGTGCCGCGTCGCCAGGTGAGCCAGGGCCGCTGGGACGTGGGCGAGGCTCACGGTCTCGGTGAGCATGGCGTCGAGGGTTCCGTTGGCCACACGCCTCATGATGGCGGTGAGCATGGTGACCAGGTCTTTCCGGGCGGCCGGGTTGCCATAGGCGTGTACGGCCCCGAGCGAGATCTCGTGCACGGACGGAGACGTCGTGAAAGGCCGGACGGGGTTCGTCTCCGGGCGTCCGGCCACGGCGACGAGCCCTCCTCCGTAGGCGACGAGCTCAAGGTTGTCGCGAGCTGAATCCGGGCCGATGGTGTCGATCACGCCGTCCACGCCGTAGCCGTTCGTGAGTTCGCGGACGCTGGTCGGGACGTCGTCGGTATGGTAGTCGAAGACGATGTCGGCTCCGAGTCTGCCGACGTACATGAGATTGGCGGGCGAGGCCGTGGTGAAGACGCGCGCCTGGCGCGAGCGGGCGAGCTGAATGGCGAATCCTCCGACGCCACCCGCTCCCCCCGTGACGAGTATGGTGTCTCCGGCGTGCAGGTGAAGTCGACGATTGATCGCCTGGTAGGCGGTCATGCCCGCACACGGAAGTGCGGCGGCCCTCTCGAAGCTGAGTCCCTGAGGCATCGGGGCGACCGTGTCCGCTGCTGTGACGGCGAACTCGGCGTACCCGCCGTTCCTACGGAGATCCCCGTGATAGGCCACCTTGTCTCCGGGAACGAAACCGCTGACGTCCTGGCCCACTTCTTCGACGACCCCGGCCACATCCAGGCCGAGGATGTGCGGCCACGTCCACGCCGGGTTGCCGGACTGGGCGACGCGATAGTCGACGGGGTTCAAACCACACGCTTTGACGCGGACGACGATTTCCCCGGGGCCGGCGTGAGGGGCCTGCGCCTCGCCGAGCCGGAGGGTCTCGGGAGGACCGGGGGCATCGAGCAGTAGGGCTTTCATGAATTCCTCCTCATGATGCGTAGATGCGTCGACTGCACAGGATGCGTCGACTTAGGCAAGCGACACGAGACTAACCGCGGGACATGCGCATTGGCTGTAAAACACGCGAATGTCCTCTTCCGGCGAAGCGCGCCGCGCGGAGGAGGGCGAGTCCTGACGTTTGCTGCGTTCCGGCGGATCCACGCGGACGCCGTCGCAGAGAGCCGACGGCGAATCGACTGACTGTGACCGAAAATACAGCGATGCCGGAACCGCGACGCAGTCTCACGAGAACGCCGGGCAGGTGTCCGGCATCACGGGACACCGATTCGGCGGCGCGCTCGCGGCGACGTTAAACTCGTCTCGTTGCCGCTCACAAGGCGGTGCACGCGGTGGCTGTAGCTCAGCTGGTAGAGCTCCTGGTTGTGGTCCAGGCGGTCGCGGGTTCGAGTCCCGTCAGCCACCCCAAGGGTGGATGTGGCCCGTCGGTGAAGGCTGTTCTGGAGGGGAGTGCCTCCCGGTGGGGAACTCATCGATGCGTTCACCTGTTTTCGGGCTCAAGGTGGCGATTTGGCGCACTCCTTCGTCGAATTTGCGAGGATAGGGAACGACAGATGCCGGTTGTCCGCCCGGCAGGGAGTGAGGCTGAAGCGAGGCGATGACCATGCACGGTTCCCGACGGGAAGACGAATGCCAGCAGTCGGGGGAGCCGGCTCTTCTCCGCCAACCACAGCCGGGCGGCGAGGGGCCGGAGATCGTCACGGTCTGCGCCCCTCTCATCGAAGTGGAGGGTCGGATTTTCAAGGACTTGGCCCGTACCGGTGAACTATTGCCCTATGAAGACTGGCGATTGGACGCCTCAACTCGCGCCGCCGACTTGGCCGGCCGGCTGAGCGTCGAGCAGATAGCCGGACTCATGCTCTACTCTCCCCACCAGACGGTTCCCGCCCTGCCGGACGGTCCCTTCCCCGGAACCTACGGTGGCAAGGATTACGACGTCTCAGGCGCTCGCCCCTGGGATCTGACCGACCAACAGCGTCGTATGCTCGCCGACGGCGTCCGCCACGTCCTTGTCATGAATCTGCAGGACGCGGCGACCGCCGCCCGCTGGAACAATGCGATGCAGGCGTTCTGCGAGGCCCTTCCCCTCGGAATCCCAGTCAACGCATCCTCCGATCCGCGCAACGGTGCAGCCGAGGCGTCGGCCGAGTTCAAGGGCGGAGCCGGTGGCGTCTCCCGCTGGCCCGAGGGACTGGGCATGGCGGCGCTGTTCGACCCGGAACGCATGCGCGAATGCGCTTCTATAATCTCCCGCGAGTACAGGGCGTTGGGCATCGTCACCGCTCTAGGGCCCCAAATCGACTTGGGAACCGAACCGCGCTGGATGCGCTTGGAGGACACCTGGGGTCCGCATTCCAGGCTCGTCACCGACTATGCGGCCGCCTACTGCGATGGCATGCAGACGAGCCAAATCCCGTGTGGCGAATGCGTCGGCGAGGCCGGAACTGTTTCGCGCACCGACCCTGGCTGGGGTCGGCATTCGGTAGCGGTCATGGTCAAACACTGGCCGGGCGGCGGCAGCGGGGAGGCCGGACGAGACGCTCACTATGGTTTCGGCAAATTCGCCGTCTACCCCGCGGGAAACGAAGCCGAACACCTGCAGCCTTTCACCGAAGGGGCCTTTCGCCTGCCCGGTCCCACAGGATGCGCGGCCGCCGTCATGCCCTACTACTCGATCGCGTGGGGGTACGAAGGCGGCAATGACGGCCGGGACGGCCAGACTCCGCGAGGCAACTCGTACAACCGCTACCTCATACACGGGTTGCTGCGCGGCCATTGCGGCTATGACGGCGTCGTGTGCACCGACTGGGGTGTCACCGCCGACCCCGACCCGGAGATCGGCGATTTCGGCAAACGCTGTTACGGGGTCGAGGACATGAGCGTCGCCGAACGCCACCTGCTCGCCATCGACAACGGGGTAGACCAATTCGGCGGCAACAGTGACATCGGCCCGATTCTAGAGGCCTACCGACTCATGGCACGGCGGGACGGACAGCGGATGGCCCGCGGTCGATTCGAGGCGAGCGCCACAAGACTGCTGCGCACGTCCTTCCGGTGCGGCCTGTTCGAAAACCCCTACTTGGACCCTGAGAGCTCGACGGCCACGGTGGGCAGGGCCGACTTCACCTCCACGGGGAAGGCCGCGCAGCGCGACTCTCTCGTCCTGCTGAAGAACAGACCGGTCGGCGTCAGCGGGGTAGCGGGGTCGAGAGCGCCATCCGCTGACAGTGCTGCGAACGTTTCGGAATCGGCCGTGCACCCGACGTTGCCGCTCACCTCAGACGCCACGGTGTATGTACCGACCCTTCACCGTGAGGACTCGCTGTCCTTTTTCCGCACGCCGGTGGCGGCGCATGACGTCGACCCTCTCCGTGTCGACTCCTGTCCCCTGCGGCGGACGCACGATCCGCGGAAGGCCGACGTCGCCGTCGTCTTCATCGAGAGCCCTCTGTCCAACCCCTACTCCGTGGACGACCGGGAGAAGGGCGGCAACGGCTACCTGCCGTTGACCCTTCAGTACCGACCCTACACGGCGCGGACCGCTCGCCAACGGTCCATCGCCTCCGGGGATTTCCGCGAGAGCGCCGACCGGGGTTACAGGGACAAGACCAATCGGGCCGTCAACGCCTCCGATCTCAACGCGGTTCTGCAGGCGCGGGCGGACATGGAAGAGAAGCCCGTCATCGTGGTGGTTCGCATGCACAACCCCGCCGTGCTCGCCGAGTTCGAACCGTACGTCGATGCCATCATCGTGGATTTCGGCGTGGAGCAGGATGCCGTATGGGAACTCCTGACAGGCGCGTTCGCACCGTCGGGACTGCTGCCGTTGGCCCTTCCCACAGACATGGAGGCTGTTGAGGCCCACTGCGAGGATCTCCCCTTCGACTACGAGCCATACGCCGACACGGAAGGCAACGCCTACGACTTCGGCTACGGTATGAGCTTCGGAGGCGTCATCGACGATGATCGCACCCACCGCTATACGATGAAACGGGGAGGCGAATAGGGCGAAGGGCACTTTCCCCGTTACGGGAGGGAGCGGTCTCGACGCTATTCGGAAAGCGAGTATTCTCGCATCGAAGAAGCAATTCAGAGCGGCAAAGCGATGGAATTACGAATCGATATGATGCAAACCGTTCCTATAAGCATAAATAATAGCCTGTGCCCTATCGCGGAAACTGAGCTTGGAGAAGATACGATTGACGTAGGTTTTGACCGTCGCCGGAGAGAGGAAGAACCGATCGGAGATTTCGGGATTCGACAGTCCCTGGGCTATGGCGTAGAAGACCTCCCGTTCACGCGGGCTGAGTGAGTCGATGTCTCGGCGGGGTTCCCCTTTTTCCGAATCCGTCTCGGGCATCGGAATGATGCGCCGGGTATACATGTCGATCAGCTGTCTGGTGATGCGCGGCTCGACCACGGCTTCGCCGCTGGCGACGATCCGCACCGCACGGATGAGCGCTTCCGGCGAGCTGCTTTTCAGAATGAAGGCACTGGCGCCCGCGTCCAAAGCGCCGAAAGCGTATTCGTCGAGGTCGAAAATCGTCAATGCGATCACCCTGATGTCGGGGTGGGCGGACACAATGCGTCGAGTGGCGTCGATTCCTCCCATTCCGGGCATGCGGATATCCATGAGCACGATGTCGGGTTCGGCTTCCGCGATGGTCTGAAGGGCTTCTTCGCCCGTGCCGGACTCGCCGACGACCGCGATGTCGTCCGTCGCGTCGAGCAGGAGCGCATTGCCTTCGCGGTATAGTTCTTGATCGTCGACGAGGACGACTCGGATGGCTTCTTTCATCGGTGCGTTGCCGTCCCTCCGTTTTCGTCGACGACCAGGAAGGCGTGCGTCCGCCATCCTCCGTCCGGTCGTGGGCCGGCAGTGCTGCCGCCGTCGTACTTCGCTGCGCGGGCGGAGATTCCGTGAAGGCCTCGACCCGAGCCGACTCTTGTCACGTCGTGAACGGGTGCGTCGTCGGTGATCGCGATGTCGATCCGGCCCTTCTCGACCGTGATTTCGACTTCCACGCACTGGGCGCCGTGAGCGTAGCGCAAGGCGTTCGTCAAACCTTCCTGCACGATCCGAAAGACGGTCGTTTGCAG
>ERZ772986.215-NODE-215-length-36660-cov-7.188827_pt1 | contig 36660 bp, 41 predicted proteins | sample MGYA00511898_ERZ772986 | MGnify/ENA primary metagenome ERZ772986 (study PRJEB29015, sample SAMEA2737934) | human oral metagenome | biome: human oral; feature: human-associated habitat; material: dental | place: China | collected 2148 ... | reverse complement strand
ATCTAGCTACATTTTTTTAATACAAAAATATACTCATGTGCTAGTAATATAAATTTATTTTGTTTAGCAATTTTTTCCCATTTTGAAGTTCCTTTACAATTATGTTGTTGTTTTATGATAATTTCTTTTAACGAAAAGCCTTCATTTTGGAATATTTGTAATGTTTCAAATCCTAAGGGTTTCACAAAGCCCTTCTTCCTTATATCGCCCATTACAAATGCACAAAACTTATTAGTTTTTAATACTCTATATGATTCCTTTGCAACTGATTCCATTGATTTTAAAAAATCACCATATTCAAGTCTTGATAAGTCACCATCGATCGTATTACTGTATTTTATAATATCCGAATACGGAGGATGAGTGCATATGAAATCAATGCTATGGTCATTTATAAAATCAAGTCTTTGCGCATCTCCAATTCTTATTTCAACATCACTACTTCCGTAGGCAAAATTAAGCTTATTGATACTTAGTTCTACTGATTTAGGATTGATATCTACGCCTATAATATCTCTATTTAGTAATTTTGCCTCTATAACTGAAGTCCCTCCTCCAACAAATTGATCTAAAATTTTATCACCTGGTGAAGAATACCTTATTATTAGATTTCTAAAAACATATGGCGAACAATTACCCCTGTATTTTGAGTCATGAGTCGCCCAATCTCCTCTTTCTTTAAAACTCCATACTGATGATTTTTCTAGTTCAAATATCTGAGGTTCATAATTCATACACACTCCTATAAATTAACTAAATTAAATACCCACTTTATCCAACATTGCACTGAACTAGCTCTTCTATGAATTGTGCTAGTACTTTTGCATACGTTATATTTACGCATTAATTTTTCGATTTCACTTATCTCAATAAGTTCTCCTGTTTCAATTATACTATCAAAACAATCTGCAAATATTTGGTGCTGCAACATTAACTGAACAAACTTAAGTTGACGTTCTTTGTAGTTCATTGTTAATATTTGTTCTCCTAATCTAGTAAGAGTAACTCTTTTACCAGACCCTTCTATTTGTTTTACAAATAACCCTAGATAAGCCCCTGCATTATAATAATAATCCGATTGACGTTCATCGAATTCCATTAATTCAGCAATTTGTTCTTTTGTCATAGCGTTCTCTTTTAGATTCTCTAAAAGAGAAATAACGCGTTCAAAAGAGTTTGCCTGAATAAATGGAACATTATCATCTTCCCTACAGTCATCATCAAAAATAATTTTAGTTAAATTTCTAATCTCTACTAAGTCACTTATCTCAATATGCGTCTCTTGTAGAGAATAATTTTTTGCTTTAACTAGTTCAATAGAGGAATAATTATTTTTATCTGAAAATCTATATTCAAATAATCTAAAAATCATATTTGAATACACAGAAAACACTAATCTAATAGGTTTTGACACCTTTTGTTCCCATAACCTATACGGATAGTATAGCTGTCGAATATGAAAATCTTCGTGCACTACATTCTTTGCTTCCAATATTATGACATCTTTGTCATTTTCAAAGCCGCCGTCTATTTCACATTGAGCATTTTTTACAGAAATTATCTGCTTTCCACCATCAACCGTATTAACGCTAAAATCGAATTCTCCGGTACCCATTCTTCCATTAAATGTTTCGACGGTATCCCTATCACCTAAAAAATCATCCAGTATGCCTGAGATAATCAATATGCAAATTGCCGCAGATTCTGATGTAATGCTATTAATATCTATTGTCTCAAGAGCGGGTAGTTCAGCAGAATACATTTTATTTACAGATTCTGTTAGTTCTGGTAGTTCTTCATATAAATTAAATCTACCTAAAACATAAGAACTTCTACTATTAGGTAAGATGTTAATTTTATTATTTCTTAATGCTTCTGGAAGAGCTGATGTACAGTCCCATTTAGCCATTAATCTAGGTTCTTTAAATTCTTTAATTTCACTTGCTTTAATATGAAATATACCATTTTTATTAATTCTGTTTATAATATCGTATTTTTTAATAATCTCTTTCCATGCTTCATTAGCAGAAATTTTATTTTTTTGCATTATATATTAGAACCTCATTTATTTGTCCACGTTTTTTTGCATCACTATTAATAGCTCGATTTGCTTTAACAATCTTTATTCTATAAGCCTTATAAAGCTCCCTTATCTCTTCACAATCAGAATTGGACTGCAAGAAATGTACACCTTTTGAATTTAATTTGTCGCATTCTTCTTTCAGTTCTACTTGTTTATCATACCCAAATCCTCCCTCTGTATATCCTGTAAACGAAGACGAAGATGAAATCGGCATATATGGTGGATCTAAGTATACAAAGGAATTTTTTTCAATATCATTTAAGACATCTTTATAGTCACCGCTCCTAATGCTAATTTCATTCCCATTTAGATATTTTGAAATTGCTCTTAGTACAACTTCATTTACTATATTAGGATTCTTGTATTTGCCGTATGGTGAGTTAAATTGTCCTAAAGAATTAACCCTATACAATCCATTATAACAAGTCTTATTTAGATAGATAATTCTTGCAGCTTTCTCCGAATTTGACATTTTATCAAAGTCAGGGGTTCGGTCTAGCGCTCTAACCTCGTAGTAATAATCTGACGAATTATATTTTTCATGTTTCTTCAACAATGCTACAAGACCGTCTAGATCATCCCTTACTGTTCTATATACATTAATTAGTTCAGTATTGTAGTCATTAATAATTGCTTTTTTAGGTTGTAATCTGAATAGTACCGCCCCTCCACCAATGAAAGGTTCAACATAGTTATCGCAACTCTCATCTATTAATGGAATTATTTCTGATAGCAGTTGTCGCTTACCACCTACCCATTTTAATATTGGACTTAAAAGTAAATTTTTTGACATATTCAACCCTCACCTTAACAATATAATGACTATTATATTCGTTTTTACGATTATTCAAAACCCGTAATCTATAATGTTATATTTCTTATTTTTTAAAGCTACATAGAAATGAATAATCTAGATACCGAATTATAACACACCCCACTCTCCTTTTTAGCACACTTCTCTCATATTGCATTCCCAAAATTTCCACACAAAAAGCCCGCGCTCACGCGCAGGCTTCCTCTTAAGTTATTCGGTTTTAGCCTATTTTATCGGCTTTAGTCCATTTTTACTGACCTAATCTGGCGATTACAACAATCAGCCACAACAAATCCTAGAATTGCGACTTCTTCACCTTGCTAGCATCAAATCCGTGAGGCTTCTTAATTTCCTTTACATCGTTGATGTCACGGTAATATGCCTGATAGTAATCCTCGTTGTCGATTGCTCCTCCAAATTCAGGTACATCCATCTTGGTAATAAGCTTTATCCTTGTCTGGTAAGGAGTTGGACCACCCTTGCCCTTCTTCATCACGAGGTGGATTTCAATCTTGCAGGACTTTACGTCCTTCTTGCCCTCTTTGAGCATTTTGCTTTTAGGAATAATCGCTACCTGAAGCTTAGCCATCTGATCCAGATTGTTGCTCACATCGCCCTTGTAATCAAGGTAGTAATGGTTTTCATCCTCAGTCAGCTTAAACTTGTCCGCATATTTCTCGTATATATCCAGGAACGTCTTGCTATTACCTATCTCTGGAGGATTTATATCCTTCGCCTCTTTCCATACCCATTCATAATTATTAGTTACCGAAGATGAACCGGAATACACCTTTTTAGGTTTTGGGGAGTATATCTTATCACTCTTAAATATGAAGTCTGAACTTCCAAATTTCGACAGGTGATCATCTACATCCTCAGGCTCCTGAACATTAGTACTACCTTCTGAGTAGTATTCGCTGAAGGCCTGCGGGTCAATCTGCATCTGGCCTTGTCTAACCTGTGACTCTCCCCTAAACACTCTATCTGAACCCTGAGATGCTACGTATCTCCTATAGGTATGAATCTCATAATCAAGGTTTTCAACCTTTTGCATCTTCTTTACAAATGTCTTAACATCACCTTTTCCACCGCAAGCTGAAAGGGTTAGGACCATCATCATGGCGATGACTACTAAAACTATTTTTCGTTTCTGTCTCATTTTATTGCCCCGCCCTAGTAACCTTTAGCCTTATCAATGCCCTTAGGCTCTTCAACACGAACACCGGTGTTCTGATCGCTAAATTTTGCCACGCCCTTGAATTTAGCGCTAACTGCACTGCTATCATAATTACCAGTGTATTTGAATGATAGCGGCTTATTATCCTCCTTAGAAACGGTTAATTCAGCAACCAGCTTTCCTGTGTCGGTACTAGAGCTAACAATGATTGGCCTGAACATTGCACCAAAGAAGAGGTCACCATTTTCATCTTGAAGCTTCATATCAGTCGTCTCAAAGCGAAGTGTATAAGTCTTCTTATCCTCTTTAACAGTGATGTCCTTCTTCTTTGTTTGTAGAAAAGCGATAAAGTCGCGGTTGAATCCAGTTGGCTGATTGCGCCACTTACTGGTATAAATATCCTGCTTCCAAGTCTTATCGCATTTTTCTTTTTTAAACTCTGACCCGTCGGTTCCGTAGATTTCTCTAGATCCATTTTTAGAATCATTTGCATGGTTTAGCTTTCCGCGGGCTCTAACTGGACCCATCTCAAAGGTTCCCTTATACGAGTACTTATTAAAGCCCTCTGCCTTCTGTCCCTCTGATGGTTGGTGGCGGATATAGTCAGTTTTAGCTTCTATCTGAATCTTTCCGTCATCTAGATTGTAAAAGGCATCTAGCCCCTTATCAATTTTCTGTTCTTTGGTTAGATTCTCGCCACTTCCATTACCGCCTCCAGACTGTCCGCATCCAGCAGGCCCAAGTAAAGCGATCAAGCTGATAACCAATATGACTGTTCTTTTCTTGTAACCTGTCATATTCTACCTACTATCTGTAAAATACCCCCGTGCATAGTTTGCTTATAATCATAACCTAATTTGTACAGTTTTCAATCGTGCATAAGCTATAATAATCCGAAGTAGCTTAAATTCCTGCAGGTTTCTCGATACTATTAATTTTATTAATATCGCGATAGGAAACTATGAAATTATCCTCATTTGCTAGTTTAGCTCCTACTCCATCGGTCTCGCCCTTTGCCTTAATCTGTATGCGAGCCTCGCTTGGTACCATTTTTTCGCCGGTAGCCTTATCCTTCTTAGCTATCACAAGGTGTATGCGAAGCTTTACCGATTTAACGTACTGTTTACCTGATTTAAATACCTTATTATCTGCGAATGTCTGCTGTGCTTTACCCACCTGGTTGAAGTCCTTAGATACATCGCCACTGTAGTCAAGATATATGTAGTTATCATCTTCTGTCTTCTTAAACTTGTTAGCATACTTCTCGTATAGCTTAAGAATATCTTCGCTTCGCCCAACCTCAGGAGCAGCGACTTCGTCCTTATCTATCCATACCCATCCGTTTTCCTTTGGTGATGTAAATCCTTTATACCCCTTATTAGGCTCTGGAGAATAGATTCTCGCATAGCTGTTCAGGTCGTCGGCACTTGCAAATATATGTTTCGCCTTTGCTATCTTGCCATCATCGTTCATAGTGCCATATCCGCTTAACACATACTCACTGAATACCTGAGGGTCGAATTGAATCTGCCCCTGCCTGATGGTCGTATCGGAGCTAAACTTCTTCATATACTTGTTAGCAGCGCTGTTCTTGTTATATACGGTAACTTCGTATTCTAAGTTCTTTGCGTTACGCAGCTTATCGATAAAAGTATTTACATCAGATCCCGAACTCTTCTTAAAAGACATGAGGGATAGGCTCAAAACAAACGCGAATGCAATCACAACTAATTTCTGTATCTTGTTCATCATAATCCCCCTTTCTACTTACTTGCGGCGCTGCTGATACCGCTTGGAACTTCAACTCGTACACCTGAATTTTGCTTGGAATACTTGAAGTTACTCTTAAACTTAACTGTTATCTGCGGACTTTCCTGTTCGCATGTGTACTTAACCGACATAGGCTTAAAGCCTTTCTTAGAGACTGTAAGCTCAATCTTCAATTTGTCATTCGTATCATTATCGGTGTAAATAGGTCCGTTGTAGCTTCCGCCAACTAGTATATCCCCGTTAGCCCCGAGCAGCTTCACGTCGTCAGTCTCATATACGAGTGTAAAGCTATCCTTATCGTCTGTGACCTTTATGTCCTTTTTCTTCGTCTCCAAAAATTCAATAGCTTCTCTATTTATTCCAATCGGCTTGCGATAACGAAGTCTCTTTGAATTTTCTGTGTAATTAACCCACTCTGAATCGTTTGTATTTTTTGAGTAATGTGAGATCGCATCGTTATAGAAATCGTTTTTGTTTTTACCATCATAGTAAACACCAAGCAGATGGTCTGGGCTCTCTTCAAAATCCCCCTTAAAGGTGAGAGTAGCGTCGAACTTTGACTGCTGTCCCTCCTGTTGTGATTTCAATTCGTATTTAAGATGGTTCTTCATCTCAATTTTTCCGTTCTTGAGATGCTCAAAAGCATCCAGTCCCTTGTCAATCTTCTCTTCTTCAGACAAGCTGCCATATTCGCCTTTCTTTCCACAGCCCACAAGCCCAAGTAGAGCTATCAGGCCGATTATCAACATGACTGTTCTTTTCTTATAACCTGTCATATTCTACCTCCTCTTTGTAAAATACCACCGTGCATAGGTTACCTGTAATCATAATATGCTTTTATGCATATAACAAGAAAGCGCAAGTCCAAGCACCGAACCTAAAAGTCTCTCGTGCTGTAGAACTCACGCTTTAGATGATGGTTTCGGCCTTATGAAAATTATAAATTCATAAGGCTATTTTAATAATTATTTTTTATATTCGCGATTACTCGCTTCTGAGCGCCTCCACTGGATCGCGTTTAGAAGCAGATCTAGATGGGATCAGTCCAGCAATATATGTTAGGAATACAGATATCCCTATCAGCACGAGCGCAGCACCAATCGGCAGCCTCATAACTCGTTCGACATTAAATGACGAAAGCACAACCGCATTGATTGGAATACTCACGAGGTAAACGAAAAGTATCGCAAATACACCAGATAGCAGTCCTTCGATGAATGTCTCAGCGTTGAAAATATTTGCAATATTTCTCTTCGATGCACCCATTGCGCGCAGAATTCCAATTTCCTTCCTGCGCTCCAGTACCGATATGTAAGTGATGATTCCTATCATGATTGAGCTTACAATCAGTGACACACTGATAAATGCCACTAGCACATAGCTTATCATATTTATGATATCTGTGACCGAAGACATGAGCGTACCCATGATATCAGTGTACGTGATGACGCGCGACTTGTGTCCAGATCTCTTCATACGGGCATTATAGCTATCTATGCCCTCGATTACCTTGTCCTTCCGTTCAAAGCTACTTGGATATATCGAAATAGATTCAGGGTTTGATTTGTCCGCATATCCCATCTTCTTGAGGTTAGAATCGTATGTAACGATGCCGTTATTCATGAACTGTGAGAACAGTGCTGCCATCTGCGTCTGATCCATATTCAGCGAAAATGCTTTTGCAAACGCCGAAGGATTAATACTAAATGCACTCTTCATAGCACTAGCCATATCACCGTTCATAGTCGCACCACTGCTAATCTGCGCGCCTAGTTGCTTCTGCATCTCGGTCATCACTTGATTCATGAATCTACCCATGATCTTGGCCATCCTACCCTGCATGTAATTGGTAAGTGCTCTCTCAATCGTTCCCCGAAGATCGCTTCTATTAAGATTCTGTGCTATGCGGGTTGCCGTGTTTGAAATTGCTGTCCTCGAATTAGTGCTCGATAGATATGCGTTTATTATCTCGCTCTGTGTTGCACCTGGATGATTATTCGCATAGTCGCTTGCAAATGCCGGATAACCAGCGAGCAGTGTTGCGATGAGCTGACTCGTCTCTTTGGTGATCATCGACTGCTCGGCTGGAGTCAGCGTGATATTTTGTTGCTGCAGATATGCTGGGAACTCTGCCAGTTCCTGCATGATGTCGCTCATCATGTTCTGGGCTAGGCTCGTCGTATTAACTTTGGACAACGCTTTAGAGTAGTCAATATTCGCCAGCGGACTCATACCAAATGCTTTCTGAAGCTTTGATGCGTCGAACTTGAATGCGCTCGCCAGCATGGATTGATTTATGCTGAACAATTTGCTCATATCGAGCGACGCCCCATTTTCTTCCTTGAGCGCTTCGAATGTCTTGCCTGTAAATACATCAACGTCTGGATTCGCAAGCTGCTGCTTAACTATATCTGTATCCTTCATTCTGTCGATAATCTGCGAAGTTAAGGATGGCAGGTATCCAACGCCTGGCTGAAGGGCATTGGATCTAGTCTTGCCATTCGGCTTAATTACACCTACAACTTTAAGCTTGATTCCATTTTCCAGCTTGCCGATCATGAACGCCTTGTTCTTCGATTGATCGAGCCATGTACCTGTTGGAGAGTTGTACGAATAAATCTCGCCCGGAGAAATCACACTGTAGCTGAGCTTTAGAGCATCTCTGTATCTAAAAGGCTTTTGCTTCTCTGTGTTCATCTCAAGCTTTCCCGTCTCTCTGTACTTGATCATGGCGCGATCATACTCTTTACGGTCGTAATATCCGAGCTGATATAGAGTGAAATCAGGGATTGAGCCATCCTTGTTTAAAACGAGCACTGCTTCTGTTGACTCCTTAGGCCACTTTCCAGCAACTACCTCGTACTGCTGTTTCAGGAGCTTTTCGTCATCGAGCATCTGGTAGAAGCCCGTGTTGCTCGAATTCTGGATTCCAAAGCTCTCATAGTTCGCATCCATGCCATCAGTCGAATTGACCTGCACTGGATCTGATTCACTCTTGGTCTGGTAGATAAGCGGTGTGATTCCGTAGTTGTATGTTATCACCGAGGCGTTTCGGCGGATCTTGTTGCCCTTTGAGTCAAGATACTTCTTGAAGGCAACTAGGTCATTTTTTCTCGTGCTGCCAAAGACGTTGCCGAGCACGTTTCTCTGCTTGATTTCTGTATTCTCGGCTTTGGCTGCACTCTTTGACCTATCTGAACCGTTATGTGCCTCTGAACCATCATCTGACCCCGAGTCTCTTTCTGCATCAGAGGACCTGCTTTTATCAGTATCTTTATCCTTGTCTTTCGATATTCCAGACATCCCTGCAAACATACTCGATATGTCTGCTGCATTCTTCGAAATAGTTAATGGATACGATGAGAGAGTATCTTCCTCGACCTTAGCTATGTATCCGTTTACGCCGTTTGAAAGTGCTAAAATCGCCGCAATTCCTATAATCCCTATAGAGCCAGCAAAAGCCGTGAGTGCAGTACGCCCCTTCTTGCTCATCAGGTTGGAGAATGAAAGTAAAAGAGCTGTTCGAAAGCTCATCGAAGTCTTAGTTCCGGCATCCGATTCGCCTATTTTCGTTCTTGCGCTACTCTTTAGTTCCTCTGCTGTAACTGGCTTCTTATCTTCGAGAATCGAACCATCTTTAAGCGTGATAATCCTATTTGCATATTGCTCAGCAAGTGCAGGGTTATGTGTAACCATGATTACGAGCCTATCCTTGGCAATCTCCTGTAACAGGTTCATAACCTGGATACCAGTCTCAGTATCTAGTGCGCCTGTCGGTTCATCCGCTAGTACAATCTCGGGATTATTTACAAGCGCTCTTGCAATCGCCACTCGCTGCATCTGCCCACCAGAAAGCTGGCTCGGCTTCTTGTTCTCATGACCTCTAAGCCCAACCTTCTCAAGCGCCTCTATAGCCCTTGTACGCCTCTCTTCGGCATCTACGTCAGTTAATGTCATGGCGAGCTCAACATTGGCTCTCACCGTCTGATGCGGTATGAGATTGTAACTCTGGAATACAAATCCAATTCTATGGTTCCTGTATGTATCCCAATCAGCGGACTTATACTCCCTAGTCGACGTACCGTTTATAATAATCTCGCCTGAATCTGCAGTATCGAGGCCACCGAGGATATTGAGCAGCGTCGTCTTACCAGATCCTGATGGACCTAGAACTGCAACAAATTCATTATCCCTAAATGTGACCGATATACCATCTAACGCTCTCTGTACGAAGTCACCAGTCTTGTATTCTTTTCTAAGCTCTCTTACTTCAATCATGTATATATCCTATATAAAAAGGGCTTCGGCGAACCGAAGCCCAGATAAGCCGTATGGATTATCTCCTTAGTAGTTTTCTGCGTGAACCTCAAAGAATGACTGTGGGTGATTGCAAACTGGGCAAACCTCTGGAGCCTTAGTTCCAACACAGATGTGTCCGCAGTTACGGCACTCCCATACCTTAACTTCACTCTTCTCAAATACTTCCTTCATCTCTACGTTCTTAAGAAGTGCACGGTATCTCTCTTCGTGGTGCTTCTCAACCTCGCCAACGAGACGGAATCTTGCTGCTAGCTCTGGGAATCCCTCTTCCTCAGCAGTCTTAGCAAAACCCTCGTACATGTCTGTCCACTCATAGTTCTCACCATTAGCAGCATCCTCTAGGTTGTATGCTGTATCGCCAACTCCATCGTTGAGTTCCTTGTACCAAAGCTTAGCATGCTCTCTCTCGTTAGCTGCTGTCTTAAGAAAGATATCTGCAATCTGCTCAAAACCATCCTTCTTAGCTCTTGATGCAAAATATGTATACTTGTTAGTTGCCTGTGATTCACCAGCAAAAGCTGCTTCTAGATTCTTCTCTGTCTGTGTACCTGCGTACTTATTCTTAGCCATAATAATTACCCTCCTTAAAAAATTTCGTTAATCAATCATGCAGTAACCAGCTGCATTTACTTTCGAATTAATTATACATGTATTAGACTAATTGTGCAAAACTATTTTATGAATTATTCTTCACGCAAATGCACGTTTTGAAGTGCAAAATTCCCCTTCTCTCATATCATATGTGGTATAATCTCTTATCTTTCGTATTATTCTTTGTATGCCTATACGAGCTATATATACTGAATAAAGCGAAGAAAGGATTTATATATGGACGAAATAAGTACAAATAAAGCCGGATTCAGGGACAATATATTTTGGATCTGGGCGCTAACTTTCCTGCTCACAATAGGTGGTGAATTAATATCATTAATTTCCATTAACTACACGCTGTTCAGCGATGCGTATACGGAGACATTTAATCTTTATATAACCTTTTGGGGAATATGGTTTGTCTTCCTAATTGCCATTTTAAGCATCAAAGACAATCGCTACATACTAGATGCGTTAAAGCATCGAAAGAACGGAAACAATCTCAAGAACCTCCTTATTGGTTTCGCAGCTGGATTTGTTATGAACGGCACCTGTGCGCTAACCGCTTACCTTCACGGCGATATTAAGCTCAGCTTTGCGAATTTCGAGTTGTTCCCGATACTACTCATGTTTATCGCGGTATTCGTTCAGTCCTCAGCAGAGGAACTTATCTGCCGCGGATTCATGTATCAGAGGGTATTGCACAGATATTCGAATCCTTGGGTGGCGGTATTGGTGACTTCTTTATTTTTTATGGCGCTTCACCTTGGAAATAACCATGTTTCATTTTTGCCACTTCTCGACATATTCCTCACAGGTTTATTGTTCGCACTCATGGTTCAGTACTTTGATAGCATATGGATGGCGATGGCTTGCCACACGACCTGGAACTTCAATCAGAATATACTGCTAGGTCTTCCAAATAGTGGCGAAGTATCATCATATTCAATATTCGTTCTCGACACTAAGCATGATACAAACAGCTTCACATACAATACTGGTTTTGGACTAGAAGGGACGATTATGTCAGTTGTAGTGATGTTGATCAGTATAGCGATCATAGTTTTTGCACATAAAATATCCGAAGGTAAAAAATCATTATAGCAAGAGTTTTGAATATACAAACCAAAAGCCGGAGGCTCATGCCCCCGGCTTTTGGCGATTAACAAAATGACTTAAATATGTAGGTTGAAAGTATGATTATTATGGTTTGGATATATTTGCTTATGGTTATTAAGCATAATTATGTTTATATTATCTGTACGATTATTCGAATGTGCCATCTCTGGTCACAAGCTCACGCTTTAGGTATGATTAAGCGTTTGCTAATGCTTCACCGAGAGCCTTGCACTGTGCTAGACCTGCATCATCAGGCTCGTTGTTGCAGATAACTGGCTCTTCTACAACTACTGCACCAGCTTCTTCCATACGATCCTTCCAAGAACGCATCCACTCGCCATCGCCCCAATCGTACGATCCGAATAGAACAACCTTCTTGCCTGAACAGCAACCTTCTAGCTCTGCGATGAATGGTTCAAACTCTTCCTCTTCAAGCACCTCTGCTCCCATAGCAGGGCATCCTAGAGCAAGCTTGTCCTCACCCTTTACATCTGCAACGCTCACCTCAGATACAGACACAACCTTAGCATCTGCACCGATACCTTCGCCAACGGCATTAGCCATTGCTTCAGTGTTGCCTGTAGCACTCCAATATACAACGTACATGTAAACACCTCCTGGTAATTATATACTGTTTTGTTAGTTATCTCTAACTAATGCTTATTATATTAGAGCTCTCTAACTTTGTAAAGAGGTTTTTATGACTTTTTTAAATTTATATAGAAATGCAAAGGACGAGCACTCTTAGCTCGCCCTCCGCATTTTAGGAATATAGAGAAAATGTTACCTATGGTATGTTCCCTAATGGAACGCTCTACCATACTTGCTTCTATTATATGTATATGCCATCTTGATTAAACCGTAAGATAGGACCATGCAACCTCCCGAAATTATAAATCCAACTGTTGCACTTACCATATCATATTCCTCCTTAATCAAGATTTTTTATTTATATAATCATTTCTTGTTTTGTTATCTCCATTCTATCCTATTCCATAACTTTGTCAAGACTTTATCATATATTTTTGTGATAAATTTATCAGCTATATATACAGTATCGATTTATCAAAAGAGCAGACATCCTTAATACCTGTGTACATCATTAGCTCAGACAGTTGCTGGTTCATCTCTATAACCTTCTTGGTTACGCCCTCTCTTCCTTCCTTGAGTAGTGGTCCAAGTATTCCGCGTCCTACAGCAACCGCATCTGCACCCAGTGCGAGAAGCTTATACGCATCATATCCAGTGTCGATTGAGCAATCAGCAAATATCACTACGCCGCTTCCCTCTAGAGCCTCTTTGATTCTTGGGAGTATCTGAGCTGGAGCGATTCCAAACGGTACTCTTCCGTGGTGATGCGATACGACTATCGCTTTACAGCCTGCATCCTTAGCCTTAACCGCATCTTGAACAGATAGAACGCCTTTTGCAACAAATGGAAGTTCAGTTGCCGCTACATACTTCTCGAGATCTTCCTGCATAACGGGTCCGAGAGGAAATCCGTCTACAACGTCGTATTTGCCATCAGTTCCAGGCACGTGGTCTATATCAATACCTACAGCGATTGCCCCGTGTTCTTCAGCAAACTTTATCTCATCTAGAATCTTATCATGATCCATGAAAGGCTTTATTATCCTCACCGTCTTCGCACCGACGGCAGCAATTTCTGCATATTCATCATTCGGTTCCATGCCGACCCAGTTTAAAGCATTTAGCTCCAAAGCTGCCTCTGCATACTGAACCATCGGTTTCTTGCCCTCCTTACCAACTTTGTTGAGATGCGAAAAAGCAGGCATCATAATCGGCGAAGAGAACTTCTCTCCAAATATTTCACAGCCTAGGTCCGGAAGAACTGCATCGATCACCCTCATCTCCACGTGAATGCTGTCCAGATACGCCCTGTTATATACGTTCGCATCATCTGCCTTACCACTTGTAACAGGTATCAATCCCTTTGGTCCTGGCCATGGGCTCTTAATCTCACTCATAATCCCCTCCATAATTTCCTTAATATCATCAAAAATTTACATTACAACTATCCGTTATGCCACAAAGATTGTAATTAACGTGTATGCGATTAGTGCAACTACAAGAAATAGTGAGATAAATGCTGACATATAGCTCTCGTCATCCTCACACGTAACGAGCGCCTGTACCTGAAGTGGAACTGGGAATCCAGTTGGGCACATGAAGTAAAGAAGAACAGCAATCTCAAAAACCTTCTCGGATACGAGTGCTGGGAACACCACGTAAAATAGTGCAATTATTATCGAGCAGAGCACGAGTCTCACTATCGCAAGCCTTAAAAGCGAAGAAAGCATCTCTTTCTCAAATTTCAGCTCGTACCCCAGTGTAAATAGGATAATGCCTGTTATCGGTGTTATAACGAGCTCCATCGTTGAATTGAATGTAGACTCGAGTCCCATGCTCATAATCATTTTATGAAGCCCCGTAAGGTTCATGAACACACCCCCAATGACCGAGACCATGAACGAGCTTGTAAAAATCTTCTTTAACAGCTCCTTCCACTCGACCTGGCCAACGACTTTCTTAGTCACAAGAATCGGTAGCACTCCAAAGTTAATCAAGATGCCAGCAACGTCAAATGTGACTATATTAACCGCATGTACCGCTCCGACTATAGATATGTATAGCGGAAGAGCTACGTTCCCACCTTCACAAGTTACTAGTAGATAAGGCGAGATATGTGCAAACTTTTTGCCGGTGAACGGCGTCAGCTTAAACCCTATAAACAGCACGATTAGCCAGATTATATCCATATATATAATCTGGATGAGAAATGTACTCTTGAGCTCGGATGTTACAAGCACTTTGTATACTAGTAACGGAAATAAGATTGTAAATACTAATTTCTTTGCACCTTCGTTCTGTGCAAATGTAATCCACTGCCTTTTTCTCGCCAGTAGCCCTAAAAAGAGCATAAAAAAGACCGGAAATAATGCCTCTACTGCTTTCATATATACCTACCTAATCATCATTACATGTCGATAGAAACAAAAGGTTTCGCGCAATTAAATAACACGCTATTAAAATAATTATACTGGTTATTATAGTGACGTCAATAGTATTATCCATATAAAGCTGATTTCTAATCAACCGACTTTAATGCGTCCAGCAGATTGAGTTTTCTAATCATGCGATTTACATAAACGCACAACACACAGAGTATTCCTATAACTGCTCCGCTCGGAACTATATATCCCCATAACTCTATATTGGGCGTAAACATAACGTGCGATGGAGCAACATACGCGATTATAAACTCATGCAGCATCTTGCCCGATATAAGCCCTAGTCCAATTCCGATAATTGATAGCACTATAGTCTCACGATATAGGTACATGGTGGCTTCTTTATTAAGAAATCCAAGGATCTTAACGGTAGATATCTCGCGGATTCGTTCTACCATATTTATGTTAGTTAGATTATAGAGAATCACTATGGCTAGCAGGGTCGACATGATCGTCAAAACAAACATTACCGGCAGCAAAGATTTTGATACACCACGAACCTGCTCGATTATATTGAGATTATGGGCTACTCCTTTAACACCTTCTAGGTTCATGAATTTTGATGCCACATTAGCAATATCACTCTTCTCTTTGACCTTGACCAAATAACTGTTGGCAGCAGGAGTCTCGCCCCATACCTGTGAATAGTAATCGTCACTAACAAACATATAGTGTCCTGCATACATCTCAGCAATTTCACTGACTCTAACGGCATATGTCTTGCCTCCGTCGTTAAGATTAAATGTGTCTCCCTTCGATACCCCTAATGGCGAGCGTGGAAGCAAGGCTTCATTTAATAAGTGGTTTTTCTACATCTTTTATCCAGTGCACTTAGTGGTGCTGTGGCTGATTCGATAAAGCTTGGCGCAAAGAGTATAGATTACAATTAGTGAGAGTATCCAAGACCTCAAACAGCTTATTTAAATTTTCCCCTTGTTTTTTTGCTAATTTAAAATCTTTTTTTAACTGGCTTGTAAACTTAATCGAATACTTCATATATCTAAAGCCGCCTTAAGCTCATCAATATTGGAATAGCTTTCAGCACTTTTATCAGAAGTAAGTCTTCTTCCTTCCTCTATCGCATTAACAGTAGCTTCATTTGGAATATCTAGTTTTAAAGAGAATGGTATTCCATGTTCACGAATAGCTGTACGTAGAAAAATGTTAATTGCCGTAGTCATATTCAATCCAAGTTCTGAGAATATTTGATCTGCTTTTTCTTTTACTTCTTTTTCTGTTCTAATATTTAAATTTGTAGATGGCATTATCAACACCTCCTTATATGCTAATCTTACTACTTTATTTGTGCATTATCAACACGTTGTCATTACATTAAAAAGCGAATAGCCTTACTCAACTGCTATCCGCTCTTTCTCTTATTTACAGTTAATTGCTAAACCACTATCTCAATCTCTTCTTGTATACCACCGCACCGATTAGCATTAGTACGGATGCTGCGAAGATGCTGAGCATTAGCATTAGGTTTCCAGTGCTATCACCTGTCTTTGGTGACTTGTGCTTCTTAACCGCCTTATACTTTGAAGGTGATGTAGGCACTTTTGGTACTTCGTACTTGTTGTTAAATGTTAAATCGTTTACAGTTTCTGCACCCTTCTTAATCTCGTAATTTGCTACGAGCTGGTTATTAGCATCAGCTGTAACATCTACGACAACCGTATACTCTGTATTATCGTAAGTGTAATTTGCAAGGCCTGTATCCATCTCAACTACCTTGTATGTGTACTTACCAACTGACTTGAACTCGATATCTCCGAAATCGATTTCGCCTGCTCCGTTAATTGAAACAACCTTCTTATCAAGGACAGAACCCGCTGGCATTGGCGCCTCGCTTAGTCCTAGTGCTGTAGTTCCAGCTGCGGATAGCTCGAACTTAAACTCACCTGCTGCTGGCGGTGTATCCCCGCTTAGAGTCTTCTTAACCCTTAGGTTTTTCTTAACAGATGTGAACACATTTCTAAATTTTGGCTCACTGTCAGTTGTAGCCTTGAGTGTTCCGCCATCGTTAGCAACAGTTACCTTAACCTCTTTTTCAGCTGTATCATATGCTACACCTGCTACTGGGTTTGATGCTGTTTCCTTAACCTTGAACTTGTATGTTCCAACCTTTGTGAACTTGATCTTATCAAATTCGATATGTCCATCGTTCTTAACAAATGATGCTGTATTGTCAGGCATTGTCACGCCATCGTAGTTCTCACCAGCAATCTGGCTAACAGACACTTCGAATGTGTTCTCTGGAATAGCAAGAGCAGTTCCTTCTGAATCAACATACTCCTTGAAGCCTTTGATCTTGACTGTCGCTGTCTGGTAGTTAGGAACGATCGCTGCGAATCCAGGCTGTGCCGCATTCTGAATTGTGAATGTTCCTTCGGTAGCATTTACAGAACCTGCTGTTACAAATGCTGTGTTTGCCTTAAATACCTTATTGGTGTATGTGTACTTCGCCGGAGTGCTTGTCTGAACTAGACGGTAATCACCCCTCGATAGTCCAGAGATAGTAGCTTCGCCCCTTGCATTAGTCTTTGCAGTTGCCTTACGACCTCTGATGTAGTAATCAAACCAGTTTCCGCCAACCTTAGTCTGAATCTTGAACTCAGCTCCAGCGATTGGGGTAGTTCCGTCGATATCGTCAACAGCCTTAATGTTGATGCTTCCTGCTGCTACGTTTGCAGTTCCGTTTGCCTTATCGATTGTGTATGAAACCGATGCAGAATCCTCTGCCTGATCCGATTTTGCGTTTCCAGTGTTAGTTACATTCTCTAATCCTGTGATGTCTGGATAGTGAGTGTCGAACTCAGCGAAGAAGGTAACGACATTTCCATGAGAAGGACCGTTGTTTCCGTAGATATCCTTAATCTTGTTGATTCCTGCGAGCGCTGGCTCAAGGTCGGTATACTTCAGGGAGTCGTTAGACATATTTGCGATGAAGGTATCTCCTCCTGTCGCTGGATCTGTGAATACACCGTAGCTCATCTTATGAGCCTTAACCTTAGCATAGAAGCTGTCGTAAGTATCTGAAGATGACTGAGTTATCTGGCTGAAATACTGCGTCACTGGAATCCAGTTGCTTCCGCGCTCTATCGGCATCACTGTTCCAGGAGCCGCTTGTCCGTAAAATGTGTTTCCACCTGCAGGAACCTCTGTCCAATTGTAACGAACTGCGGAAATCGAGATAGTGCTTAGGTCAACAACACCATTTCTTGGAATCTTATCAACGATCATCATGTTAGTCTGTTCCTGATAAGTCCCGAAGGTGCTATCGATATTGTTGTAAGTGTTAAAGAGACGCAACGAACCCAGCTGATTGGAGATCAGCTTAATCCTAGCTGTGTCGTATGACGAAGTCCAGCCCTGCTTCTCAAGCAGTCTGTTGTTAATGGTCCTGAGACTTGGGTCAGCAGGTACACCACCAGTATTGGTCCCCGGAACTGCATCTCTAACCTTGAAGGTTACATTAGCCGAAGCATCTTCAATGGTGAGAGGCTTTGTCACTGGAGAGCCTGCTGTAGCACCGTTATCTAGCGCCTTCAGTCTAGCCCCTGTATAAAGACTTCCAGACATAAAGTTTCTGTCAGCTGGAAAATCTGAATCTAATGTAAATTTAATCTCTGTTCCTGTAATTGTCGCTGTCGCAATCTTCTGACCACTCTCTGAGTATAGTGGAACATCGGAGCTTGGAAGATTTCCAAACATCGTTCCAATATTGGTAGACAGCTTAATCGTATCACCAGGCTTCATTGCATTACCTGACTGTGTATCGATGTTGTAATCGAACTTCAGGGAAGCTAGCGAGCCAACGTTCACTGGGCTCGGCGAAACCGTCACATTAGAAATCGCGATGTTATATCCGTCCTTCTGTGTTGCAGCACTAACTTCATATGGTGATGAGAATGGTCCAATTGTAATCGCTATTACTGCAACAAGTGCAATAAGTCGTTTTGCAAAATTCACGTTCTTCCTCCTTTTTACAAACTTAACAATTCAATGTAAATTAATATTTATACAATCTGTAGTAGCGTACCCTATTATAAGTCAACGAATCAAGTAAACTTTGCAAAAAGAACAGCAAAAGTGCAGATAATTTTGCTCTAAATCTGCTCTTCGTATTCTGGAAAAACTATGCTGTTCTCCTTGAAGACGTGCACAAAGATATCCTCTGTAAACTCCTTGATTAAGTTAAATGTGCGTTCATAGGTCACACATGCATCCTGTGGCACTGTGTAGTCATTAGTTAGCCTCTGCATCTCCTTAATCATATCGCCCACCGCATTGTGCTCATCTTCAAGCTGCTTAATAAAGGCAAGCGTCTCATTGTCTGGATGCGGATTAGCACGCATTAGAGGGAATACTAAGCGCTCCTCTTTTGCAAAGTGAACCTCAAGTTCAGCCTTCATAGCTGCAAATAGATTATGGATCTTCGTTAGTTCCTCCGCATGGTGCGTGTAGTGAACAACTAGAATCTTATTGATGAGCTGATCTAGCTGGGTCATCATCTCGCGTTCAACTCTATGATGTGTCACTTCAAGGTCTGCAAGCATGTCGTTAACGCTTAGACGCTTGAATGCTTCGATAGATGCAGCGCCACCATCCTGTGATGGAGCTGGCTTTGCAGCTAGTTTATTAAGTTCTGCCACAATTTTCTGCACATCTACTTCACCATCAGGAAAAGACTCATCCATCGGTAGATGTCCCCCACAGCAATAATCGAGATGTAGCTCATTTAGATAAGGAATTGTTTGTGGATAAAGCCTAACGACTTCTGCCAATGTCATTTTCTCAGTAATCATAATTTCACCCCTTACACTTTGTTTAATATACGCTTACCCATTCTTTTCAGAAATTTAGGTTAAACTCGGGAGCTTCTCGCTCCATCAGCTTTGCAAAATATTTCTCATTTTGCCATCATACTGCGCACTGAATCGTTCCCATCGCTCTTGTAAATTCTTCAAACACTGAAGCAATAGGTACTATATAATCATACCCTAGATCACTTATAAATGTATATGACCTTTTGGCTTCTTTCTTTTCCCCGTCATATGCTCAACCTCTAGCGCATACACCATTGTCCTCGGAACAGCGGCAGGGTTAAAATATGCATTTTTATCCTCATGATAGTGATTCATGAGCTGCCTCAAAGCGTGCATCTTCTCATCATCCGAGAGGATTCGAATCTTACCTCTTCCGATTACACTCTCGTACGCCATCGTGCAGTAGCCTTTGTCCTCGAAATACTCGAGCTCATGCTTACAGTCCATCTCGAATGTAGCACGGTTATCCCTCTCGAATAGTCCAACCTTGTAGCCTTCAAGCGCACTATGAAAAGACAGCGTCAGCTTGCCGTCATGCACCTCCGTTCCGAAGTTGAGCGGAAGTATATACGGATATCCACCGTCGTTAAGTGCTAGTCTGCATATATCGCAGCGATTTATTATCTCCATCAGTTCGTCTAATTCTGTTATCTCTCTGTCCTGTCTTCTCATATATATCCCCCTTACACGCGACTCAGGTATTGGGCAGTAAAATCCTATAGTCTATTTTACGATTAGTAGCAGTCCCAGCTATATGGGCACTCGGCGAAGTTCCAGTTTCGAAGTTGCTCTTTTTTAATACACTTCGCAGATTACTTCTCTATTAGCCTCAAATTCCTCGTCGAAGCTAACTAGCAGATAAAGCTCTCCCGCTGGCGATTCACCCACATAATATCCTAGCGCAAATGCATCGTAGCATCCACTCTTATCGAACATTATATCAGTGAGCGAGATACCTTCGATATCCTCTTCGGGAAAATTTTCCTTTATCAGGCTCAGTGCCTTCTGATCCAGCTCGCTTATTTCAGCGGCTAGCCTTTTCATCAATGCATCTGGGATAGATTTAACATCCTTTTCGCTGTATCCAGAGAAGCTAAAGTGCAAGTCCTTATCGGGCTTGCGGCTTACAAAGTATATTCCTGCTGGTGAGCTGTCCCATGATTTGCCATGCCAGAGGGCGATGAGTTGTTGTTTGGTCATGTTGGGGTCCTTATTTATTATGTTAATCTACCTGTTATCGTCGTAATCAGCATTAATTATACTAATTTCTTCAAATTCTACATCGCTATATTCTTCATCACAAGCTCTCTTATAAAAATCAACATCTGCTATCTCAAGGGACGATAGGTACTCCTTAAGCCTCTCTGCCATCGCTTTAAATGAAAATAATGTCAACCCTCCCGATACTATCGCACCAACTACTGGAACTGCTTTAGAAACTCCATTTGCGAAAATCTCCTTTGTCATCCTAACACCTAGAATTTGAGATATTTTCTTTACAATTGGATATATTGTACCTTTTGTAAGAGCCTTTTGGGGCAACTTCTTTGCCATTTGATTTGCTGCAGCCCCTGCAATGCGGTTAACAGTTTTTGCAGCCTCACTAATTCCAAACATAATACCTATAAATAAGGTTAGCATGTTCTTCGTCTCTTCATCTAATTCACTTTCATTCAAGTTTAAGTCTTGCCAACCATATAGGTAAATTAGTTCTTGAAGAATACGAATAATATGTCCGAAATACTGTAGAATATCCGCAGATACTGTTCCTATCATTGCAACTCCTCCGGGAACTCCTGCAGCTGCCGATATTATCGTAACTCTTCTTGTCTCCGCAAGTATGCAGTTTTTTGCAATTCTATCTATATCGGTATTTTTAATTCCTGCATATGCTGGATTGTACGAAACTGCCAAATCTACTACTTCTTTGTTATAGTGATTTCTAAGCTCTTTTCTTAAAAATTGCTCGCGATCGATTCTCACCATAGGAAGCTTTGCGACTTCCACAAGTGCTGCTTCAAAGTCAATTTTTTCCATAATTTTACCTTTCATATTAAACTAAATAAATAATTTGTTAGTATTAATAATCAGACTTCAACAGTTCTACTTTAGAATTTTACATGGATTCATTCATATTCGAAGCAAGCTACTTTGCAGCTTTAGTTAATTGATAAAGCTAAATAGCATTATCATTCTCTCCGTTTTGAATGCGTTAGAGCAAATCACTCAAACTTACCAATTCACATACAACTTCTTTAAAAGCAAATATCCTTCTGGCTTGCTGTCTGACACCCCAATAATATCGCCAAGCCATTCTCCGGTCTCTGTAACTCCCCCATATCCCATCAGTATTGGTAGTGGATCTGAAAAATCATTCTCTGTGTTGTCTTGAAAAAGAATTTTCGTTTCATCAAGTGAGTAATACACCTTTTTCGTATGGTTGATAGTGTACTTATATCTCCGTGCAGTTTTTAAGAACAGCCCTTCGTATGGGTGTTCAATGTCGATTCCATATTCATTATAGTGTTCCAGTCTTCCGAGCTCCGTATATTCTTCAATATAGTAGCCTATTTCTTCACGAACCTCTTCCTCAGCTTCCTTGAACAAGCAAGATACATTTCGATATGTATCAAACACCAAATCAAGTGTATAACCTGAATATCCAAATTCTGCTGTTTGCGCATAAAGCTCTTGAATAACAGCATTTGGAAAATCCTCCGATACAAGGCGCTCATCGCCAAGCCACAGAACACGATCGCCCCTCCACTCATTAGCTAGGAGCACATGAAGAGCATGTAAGTGGACACTGTCTTTATGCATTGACTCCCAGAACTTGTTCCCATAGTCAAAATCATTGGGAGAAATATACTCCTTCTTATCAATGTTGACCCAATTGTAATATTCGCCCATAGTTCACCTCATATGAAGTTTGATTACCCACAGCATTCTATGCCCATTTCAGACCCTCAACATTTTTTAGTACCATAGTTTCCCCAGTGAAGTCATTTTTTAGTTCAACGTAATTCGCTCCTACCTTCACATTATTATACCAATCACCGAGACTGGCGCTTTCGCCAGTATGTATGTTGATAAGCCTGCTAGTTATAGGGCTCCAAGTGTGCTCTTCCACTGTTTCTGCAAGCAGATAGTAAGCATCTAAAAATATTAGGTTTCTCCCGTACATCCAAAACGGGAGCTTAACATCTAGGAGTGGTAATTTTGCAGAAAAGACTTCATCGCCATGCGGAGGAACCGTCTCATAGTGAAACTCTATCTCACTACCATAGTACGCAATGGTCGCCCCTTCACAGCCGATGTTTTGAGGAATACCCTCGTTAGCTAGTATAAATTCCATATTTTCCCCTAGAATTCGCTTAGTACACGCTCACCAGTTCTTTCCAAAAAGCAAGACTACTGTCAGAAGCCTCGCGTTCCATCAATTCCACAAACTCTTTTTCAGTGTGCTTCCATACTACGTATTGAGCAGTTCCCATCGCTTTTATAAATTCTTTGAAATCGGGAGCAATAGGCACTATCTCCTCATAACTCATGTCACTTGTGAATGCATATATTTTTCCGGATTTACACTCCAATAAAATAGTATACGGGTCTCCGTTTGCAATAATTATTAAGTTCTTTTTGAGAAGAACCGGATAATCCTCATATTCCAGATTACGGTTAATTAGCCAGTCGAGGCTCATTTCATCCCCATATCCAAACTGGTAGATGAGAAAGCCGAAATTCCCGCAATTGTAACTTAAAATATTTTCTGTAAATACCGAATCTAAATACTCTATTTCAAGTTCAGATTTTAATTTCTCGATTTCAGACGGAGGAATTTCCTTTTTGCTAAGAATAATTCCATCTGTTATTTCAGCATCAAGTCCATCTGTTTCTTTCATTATTGAAGATATTATTTCGTCGATTGTTAGTAATTGCATCTACAGTTTCTTCCTCTGCTTTATGCCTTTATATCGCTATTTAGCTATTAACCTTGATAGCAACAATACCGTCTTGAAGGTATTCAAATTGCCAAGAAATTTCTTCAAATGTCTCCACTCTATATGTCCCGTAATTTTATAGTTCTAGTTTTATGCCTTTTTTTCGCAAGTTTTCTATACACTCCGCTAGATATTCATTATCATGCTCTTTGTAAATAGGGGTATCTATATTTCTTTCTTCAAGATCATTATATTGTTCCGCCTTCTTTCCCCTGTAATTCTTATCTCTCCATTCTGCAGAAACCTTGTACCCTCTTTTTTCCATTTCATCCATAACTAATGAGTGATAACTAAATAAGTAATATGGAGAATATAAAAACACATAGTCTACTATCTTATGCTTTTTACCCCATCCATTGCCCCTAAGTGCACAACATTCTCTGTGTTGACCAAGAAGCTGGTTTTTAGGTAACAATTGAATAATTCGTTCATGCCACAGTCTCATCATGTTCTCCTGTTAATAAAGTGGATTCCTGTAAATACTTGTTTGGGTATTTCTTGAGCAACATTTGGATATACTCAATTACTGATTTCTGATTGCTTTTCCCGTCCATATATTCTTCCAGTATGTTAAATAACCTTTGCTTCTCCTCTTCAGTTGCCTGTTTTTTGAAGTATCCCCATAAGTGAAGGATGGCATTACTAAAATCTTTTTTACTCTCTTTCATGCACCTTACTTTTTGTATTCTTTCATTAATACATTCAATATCAACTTCTTTTTCTTTCAAATACTCTCTTATTTCTAAGTATTCTTTATGCGATTTGCTCAGCACATAATATTTGTTTTTTGCCCATATCATTTCGCATTCTTTTTTTATATTCTTGTTGCTCACTTTAACTCTTCCTTCAAGACATTCAAATCATCTATCTATGCAGCATGTTATATATTGCTCTTGTGCAGTATCTTGGGTAGTAGACTCGACTGTAGCTGTTGCCACCTCATAAATAGTAATAATCATAGAACCATCTGTCTATATAAAGACAGGCTCTCCTCCGCAGTATATCTTCGTATTTTTATAGCTGTTTCGAATACCGCTTCCAAGCTAGTCAGCAAGACAGATCTCGCGGAATACTTTTTCAATCGGTCGGTTTGTTTTTTACATTGGTTAAGATCAACATATTATAATTTACTTAAATGAAATCCACTCTGTTTTTGATAGGCAGGTTATGTGCGCTGTGTGAAAAACCCCTTCCAAAGCACATGGAACGTTTTCTTTTGTATGATGATAACGGAAGCCACATTTTTCCTGCACCCTTTTTGACTTTGTATTACCGTCAAAATAACCGGCCCATATTTTATCAAGTTTCAGGTCATCAAATCCATGGCTCAAAATCTCACGAACTGCTTCCGGTATAAGACCCTGCCCCCAATACGGAACTCCTATCCAGTAACCAATCTCTCCTTCAGTATCGGGAATACCTATATTACTTGCAGAGCCTATCATCAATCCTATGCTACCCACTGGTTGCATTGTTTCCTTTAAAACCACGGCATATGTCTCAGGCGAAGAAAGAACACTTTTTATAATCCCCTTACTGTCTTCAATACTGGTATGTACAGGCCAACCTGCAATCGGACCAACCTCTGGGTTGTTGGCATATTGAAATAAATCTTCCGCATCACTTTCTTCCCATGGGCGAAGAATAAGCCTTTCCGTTTCTAAAATCATTTTCTCCTCCACAAATTCAAATTTGTCTTTCCGACATATATTTTTGTATTTCGACGAAAGTTAGTTTTCTAATCTGCGTATTTGGATACTCCTTATATTCTTCCACTCGGAAAACAGGAACCATCGTTTCACAGGTTTTATCTTTATTCTTTTTTAGATATACTCGCAAGTCTTCACTATCTGCAAAGATTTTGTATGATAATCTGCCATTCTCGCTCTTAATCTCATAGATCCCACAAGATTTTTTCATTGTATAGTCAGCAGTTCTCAAATATAACTTAGCAATTTCTAATGACTTAAAAGGAAAATTCCATCGCTGCAAGCCTCTATTTTGATCATGTTCAATACAGATGCATCTGCCACAAGTTCCACAGATATATTGTGTATGATTTTCCAAGCAATCAAATGGCTTTAAAAGTGGTGTTATTCTATTACCACCAACATAGCATTCCTTGCACATTTCAATATCACGCTCCCTCTGTGAATTCTAATTTGTTAAATCATCTCTTTAAACCAGTTATCTAAAAATTTCATTTGTTCATCTGTATGAAACCAATGCTCTCCATCTTTCATTATTGTTAGATTTGCATTTATCTTATTAGCAAAATTGGTCATGGTATCTACTGATGTCATGTTGTCATTATCGGCAAAAAGAATGTTTGTTGGTATATCCCAATGTATGGTATTCTTTCTAACATAACTCAAATATTCCCACGATAAAGGTTCACCAAAAGAAGTTTCAATTTCTTTCTCTGACATGAGCTTATCTTCCGTTATATTCTCACATTTCATCATGTTCAAAATTATGCTTTCCATATCAATGATTGGCGAAATCAGCATCGCTTTTTCAATAGGCATATCTGTTAAAGATATTAAAGAAAAATATGCTCCTATACTATTGGCAATTAAATAAATTTTATTATATTTAGAGATGATGGTATTGAAATAATTTATAAATTCAATTTTAGCATCCCACGGGTTTAATGATTTATAATCAAATCCAATGATCTCAAAGTTATCATCAAAAAATTGTTTATAATGATTAGATTCTTCTGCATTACCACCCTTGCCATGAACATATATAACAGCATTTTTCATTCAAATTTCCTTTACAACTTCTAATTTCCTATCCCTACAAAATCGGGATATGTTTATTTCAAATTCTTATTTTCTTGTCGTTCAAATTAGCTCTTCCTTCATTCATATTATTTGTGCTTTACATCCATGAATCTAAGGTAGCAAATTATCTTGTTTCATTCATATTAGATATGAGATAATTTTTATCGCCTTCTCCGCTGCAAATGAAAAATGTAATCTTATCATCCATATGATATCCGAAGTCCTGATTTGGTTCATTTAAAAGCGTACCGACGAAGTATTTATCGCCTAGATCGGTGATTCTAACCCAACGCCTTCTGGCGTTAATCCTTCTTTGACAACAAGTACCATTACATCGTCTGGATAAAATGCAGAAGTTGTGGTATATGGCTCTAAATCCTGTCTCTGAGTATTTCATAGTAGTGCTACTCCTTATATGTTTCTAGCTTATATAATACAGTATTTGACATGGCTTTTTATCGTTTTATGTGTAATGAATGTATTTGGATTGCATTTTTGATTATTTAGAAAAGAGTAGATGCTGTATGATATTTGCATCTTTAGCTTGTATATGTTAGTGTAATTTTGTCATTCATGATTAAACCTCCTTTGTTGTATGATGTAGTTGGCGAACCAGCATTATGATAGCAGGGGAGGTTTTTCGGGTAATCAATCTCTGTAATCATTTTAGACCACAATCTGTGGAATAGGATTTAAGACCCTACCACAAAGAAAGTTATAGGCCCACTTTATTTGATAATACTTTATGAAGCTTATAATATTAGAATAGTTTTAAAATTATTGTACACTTGTTTTACTAAATCTTTATCATTTCTCGCCATAGCTATTGATGTATATATATCAATCAATAACTTAGGATGATATTTTTTTCCGCTTACTGTCGAAAAAGGACCATCGCTTTCAATCAGAATACGTTCATCAGGAATTGATTTCAATCTTTGAAGTGATTGAGTATTTAAAGTCATATTTGAATTAACTGAAAAGTAACATCCTAATTTTATTAAATCTCGCAAATGCTTAGTAGAACCACCGTACCAATGCACTATGCATTTAAGTGGTTTATACTTAGATATAAATTCAATTAACTCTTTCTCAGCTCCTTTTATATGAACTGATAAAAGTTTATTCTCCTTTGCACACAGTTCAACAATTCTTTCAAAATAATACAGCTGATTTTTAACATCTAATGATTTAGCTGATTTGAAATCAAGACCTACCTCACCTATATAATTTACATTCTTAGCCATTTTAATAAAATGATTAAAGTCTTCATCTTTCAATGAAGTCTCCAAAGGGTGAAATCCTAATGCAAATTTCAAATATTTTGTTTCAGGATACAAATTTTTGCAAGACAAATAAACACCTGGAGAATTGGTCATACACAAAGTATATTGTTTATTTTCATTGATTACTTTATATATCTCATTATGATTTTGATAGAAATCTAAATGAAAATGTGTATCTATTAGACTGGTAATCATATACCTAGATACCTCATTATTTCGTCTTCAGCAAATAGCTCTATTAAATCTTCCATCGATCTTTTATATACTCTCAAAAACTTTTCTACTTCATCTGGGGATAATCGTCCTACACTTCTAATAAATCGTTTTAAATCTTCTTCAGATATATGTTTATAGCGATAAATGCTACTTAACACAGCTCTTAAATCAGACCCTTTATCATTTTCCTTGTTCGCTATTAGAAATTTGTATGTTTCTCCAGCAAAAGAATATTTCGTATCTCTTTCTACATCAAGAACCGAACTTTTTCTAATCAAACATGGGTAACAATAACCGCAATTTATAGGATATTCTTTTTCTCCATTTTTATTATATCTTGATAAACATGGGTGAGAGCAAGAAATTGTATCTGCATAACAATCCTTAAATGCATCTGTATGGTTCACTTGATTCACAACTTCTCGTTTTGTATTAAATGCGAAAAAATTATTAATTGAATTTTCTATCCCTACCATTCCAAGAATACAATTGAATTGTGAAAAAAAATATGGATGAGTTGTCCTTGTACTGCAAGTACCTTTTCTACTTTTTGTCAAAGAGATATTAAGTCCTATAAATCCATTTTCAGGAATATAAATTGGAATGTTTTTTCCAAGAATACCAGCAATACTCAAAGCAGCACATAAGAATAATAATGATCGACCACGGGAAGTATTTTCACTACCATTTAATTTCCCATTAACATTACTAATTGGAGCTCTAGAATTTGCAGTAAAACTTATAAAATCAACCTTTTGCCTTTCATATATCTTTTGAAAGATTTCTGCAAAATCTTTTTGCTTTTTTCTAAGCTTAGGATACTCATTATGTCCTAATAAACACGGTGAATCTCCATCCTCTAACAATTTAATTGCACCACACAAGGAGTCTAAACCTCCTGAAAACAGACAAACACAGTCACAGCCTTTAATATTCAAATGCTTTCTATTGGGGTTTTCTCTTAGACTATACACCTTTTCGCTTTTTCTAAACTCAATATGCCATACGTCACCTGTTAAAAAGCCAAGCATTTTTTCCCACTTTTCAGAAGTTGGTAACCATGTATCATACTCAAGAACCGGAATAGAAACAAATATTTCTCTCGTCCAACAATCTTTAAAAAGACGTCTGTTAATTCTCTTATCCAGTGAGAAAATGCTTATTCCTATTATGAATAAATCTTCATATATCGCACCAATCTCTAGACAGTCCATTCGATACCAAATGTCTGTAATATTTGTAAATATTGTGCTATATTTTTTTCTATTAATTGAAAAAACATAGGAGCTTTCCCACACTCCCGATGGTTGACTCTCTTGTTCTTTATCAATCCAAAATCGCATAATCATTCCTCCCCATAATATCTTTCAAATACTGAAAAGGCATCTCTCAATGCATTATTAACGATTTGTGAGTTTCCCATATTAGAAAAATCAATGTCGTTCAAATTACTCAAATTCAATTCACTATCTGTACTATTTGCAATGTAATCATGCATATCTTTCAATATTTCTGCTGTTTGTGCAGGTGTTTTCCCCTTAGAAATTTTTTCTTCATATCGAAAGTCAAAATTTTCTTTTATGTATTCTTTTAACATTTCTTTTAGAAAAACATCTACTGAAACATTTCCTATATCTGAAATATCTACTATCTCCAAATTATCAAGTGCTTGCGATAATGCATCCGCCGACATATTATCATCAATAGATGCACCAGAATTAGTAAATTCATGAAGTAATTCAGTCCATATTTCCTCAGATGACTTTCCAATTAAATCCTCTCTATGATATTCTTTAAGTGCATTATCAAAGCCTACAGATGCAACTTTCTGTGCGAACCCTAAAACACCTGCTGCTGCCGATTGAAAAGTACTACTAGAAGACAAATCTTGCTTCATAGCTGTAGCATATTTACTAGCTGCTTTCATTTTTGAATCTAAATCTCGATTATTCGTAAATGATGTTACAGCTCTTTTGGCAGCAGACCAATGTGGTGTCGTTGGTGCTATATAACCTTTCGAAGTTCCCATAATCTACTCCTTCTTTTTTTCTTTTATATCATCAAACATTTCTTGAGAAAGTATCCCACTTTTTACCATCTTCTGTAACGATGGATCCAAGATTGTAGAATCATTTATATACATCGCCCTTAGCGGCGGAATATCACCAACTTTTATTTTTGCACTTGACTTTGGTAATGCTTCAGAAATTTTACCTTTAAAGCCGTCAAAGTTAATGTATAGGTCACGTACAACAAAATATTTTAATTCACCTTTTTCAATCTTCAAAATGAGTACCTTAAATACATCGGAAATTTCTTCAGATGATAACTTTTTAGCATCAACTATTATAGAAGACATTTGTCCTGCTTGAGCACTGCCTATACGAGCTAATATGTTCTTTGTATTACTACTAAATTCAGTTTCATCAATATTTGAATTTTTAAGATTTTCTCTAGTTAAATAGAAGTATTTATCCAGAGGTGTTTTTTCTAAATCAACCGGTTTGCACTCTAACCATTTTTTGATTTGCGGCTTAGACCACGGTTCTTGCTCTTGTGTTTTACCTTCTATAACAGAAATACGCATTGTTTTGAATTTTGAATTTTCAGTATCAAATTGTTTATTCCATTCGTTTAATTGAATAAACAATTCATTATCTAATTTTTGTAAAACTAATAATTTTGCTAATATAGCAACATCAATTTCGTCTCCATAATAAATTTTAGCTAATTTGCATTTGGTAATAAATGTATTTAAAAAGCGCTTAGCTTGTCGTGGATTTCCTTTCAGTGTAGAAGCAATAATTTCTCTTATTCCTTCGATAACACCTGCGGTTTCGTTAAAGTTCTTTTGGTCATCCGCCTTCCACTCCAACTTCAAATCAGCAATCAAATTGTTTATTGTTTCAAGTGAAATAACATCTCCGGAAATTATTAATTTTCTTTCAAATATTTCTTCTATCAGTCTTTTAAAGCACTCTTTTCTTAAGTAACTTTGAGCAACTAATAAGACCAAATAGTTTTGAATATCTTTTGCTGATAATTCCGGAATATATATCGGCAATTGAATTATTTTTTCAATATATTCTTTATCTAATTCTACATCAAAGCCATTCATAGGTGGATACTTACCACGAATAGCATATTTTATAACATTCTCATCAGCTGCAATAATGAATGTTGTTTTTTCAACTGCCAAAAATAATTTTATAACTTCCAAAATTTCAATTATACGTTCTGGACTACATCTATCCAAATCGTCAATCATAATCACGACATTTTTAATACCATCATCTTCTAAGGAGGCTGAAAATTCTTCTCTAAATTTTCTAATATTGTTCACTGCACTGTTATCCGTTACAGAATCATAGTCTTTCCAATATTCATCCTTTAACGACTGAATTGAATCAGCTGCATTTTTCACAGTGCTTCCTATCTCCTTAGCACTACCAGCTACATTCAATAGCATAGGCAATGGATTCCCGCTAACTACACTCGCAACTAACGGTGTGAATTTTGATACTGTTTTTGTACCTAATTTAAACCAATCAACTCGTTTAATTAAGCTTCCAAGTTTTTCTTTAACTTCTTCTGATGGAACTTTTTCTTTTAACTCCTGTAATAATGCTTCCATGATTGCAGTTTTAGCATCATCATAGGTTTCAAACATCCATGCATTGATAGTTACACAAATAATTTTATTCTCATCTTTAAGCTTATTACCAATTAAACTTAGTAAGGTTGACTTTCCAGCTCCCCATAATCCAAATACACCAATCGTTAATGGATTATATTCTTTGTTTTTTACAATATCAGATATTATTCTTGCGTAAGGTTCGTAGAATAAAATATCTATATCTGAAGCGTTATCTAACCACATATTTCCCCCTCACCTCACATTTTTATACGTTTCCCGTTTGAATTTTATCATAATTAACTTTATTCTCAACCAAATATTTAAAACTAGAATTCAAGCGTACTTCATCGTGTGAAATCAATACATAGTTCCAAGACTTTCCTTCATTTTCAGCATTCCATTCAGAAACGGTTTTGCAATATTCTTTTACAGTCTTTGCTTTTTCAATGGCATCTTTACTCTTAAGCTCATTACTTGCTTTTGTTTCAATCTTGAATTTACAATCTAAGTGCAACAAATGAATAATGACTCATTACTTCTGGTAAAATGGTGTTTGCTAAGACGTCCAAATATCAGGAGGCATAATGAGTCATTACAAACATATTACACCAGAGGAGCGTGAAAAGATACTACTTCTCCATTCACAGAATTGCACAATTACATATATTGCTAACAGCATTGGCAGAGATAAGTCAACAATCTCTCGTGAGTTATATCGTAATACTGTGGATAGTAAGTATTCTGCCATATCTTCTCAAGCTGCATACGAAGTTCGCAGAAAGAATTGTCGTCCGAAGTATAAACTCTCGAATCCAACGATTTTTAAATATGTTCAAGAAAAGTTTCTTGAACATCAATGGTCACCGGAACAGATTTCAGAGAGACTAAAACTGGAACATGCGAGTTTCAGCATTAGTTATTCAACAATTTATAGAGATATCTATGCAAGAATGTTTGACACAAAAGCCGAACGCAAATCGAATGGGAATCGAGGTGCGATACGGAAACTTAGACATAGAGGGAAAACTCGTCATACTAAAGAACACACTGAAAAACGTGGCTAAATAGTTATTAGCAACAATCTATAAGAGCGACCTGCCGAGGCAGAGAGTCGTTCACGTATTGGGGATTGGGAAGGTGATACTGTTGCCGGAAAGAAGAATGGTCCTTGTCTAGTTACATTCGCAGACCGAAAAAGTCGATTTCTTCTATGCATAAAGGCAGAAAAGAAAACTTCCACTCTTGTGAGTGAGATTATGATTAAATGTCTTAAAGAACAGCCATTATTCTCCATTACTCCAGATCGTGGAAAGGAATTTGCAAAGCATGCAGAAACCTCGGCTGCATTGAATAATGTACAATTTTACTTTCCACAGCCACACCAGCCATGGCAACGTGGAACAAATGAAAATACTAACGGTTTAATTCGCGAATACTTCCCGAAGGGAACCGATCTTTCAAAGTACAGCGATGAATATATACAAAACAAAGTGGATGAATTAAACAGACGACCTCGAAAATGCTTAGGCTACCTAACTCCTTATGAGGTTTATTATTCAACCTCGTTGCACTTGACTTGACAATTCAAGAATAAAAAAAGCGACTGGAGTTTTTCTTTTCCAACCGCTGATGCTCTTACTATTTAGTTTTTTCTATAGTGGGACTTCTGATCCTTATCATCTTGCCTCCTGATTTCTGATATAAAAAGCAGCAAATCTATTTTGTAAACTTACTGCATTCTTGTAATAACTGTTTCCCTATTCAGCTTTGCTTTTCCTTTTCGTTTTATATAGCTTTCTATATCAAACAAATTCTTCTTGTCATAATCTTTCAAGCAGCTTATAGTTCTTATGCTTTGTAATATCGAATTTATCTGATAGAAAAGGTCTTACTCCTCGAAGCTGAAAGATACATTTGCTTCCATCCATAACCATAATCTCATCTTGACTCATCAGTTCTTTGCCGGTCTTTTGATAATTAAGCCCGAAAGATTTTTGATTTGACCTTGTTTCCGATGTGTTGTAGAGGTCTATTGTTTCTTTACCGAGTGTTTCGGACAGCTCTTTTAGAGTTGTTTTCTCTTTTCCACCTAAGAATAAGGTACTATCACAGTTACCCACAATGGTATCAGTATTATCCTTATATATCGCCTTTAGCTGAGACCCAGCCTGTAAGATAATACTTGCAGAGATCTCTCTACTTCTGATTGTGGCTATTAACTTTTCAAACTTTGGAATTAAGCCGATGTTGGCAAACTCGTCAAGCAAACATCTTACATGAACAGGTAACCTTCCGCCATACACATCATCAGCCTTATCACATAGCAGGTTAAATAACTGTGAATACATAATCGAAACTACAAAGTTAAAGGTATCATCGGTATCGGAGATAATAACAAAGAGGGCAGTCTTTCTATCTCCGAGTGTATCAAGCTCCAGTTCATCTTCTTTCATCAAGTCCCTAAGTTCCTGAATATCAAAGGGAGCAAGCCTTGCACCACAAGATATAAGAATAGACTTCGCTGTTTTTCCCGCAGCAAGTTTATATTTTTTATATTGCTTCACCGCAAAGTGTGTAGGTTCTTTCTTTTCAAGTGCTTCAAAGAGCCTGTCTATGGGATTCATATATGTTTCATCATCTTCTCTGACTTCTGAAGCGTCTATCATATCAAGTAGTGTTGCAAAGTTCTTTTCTTCCCTTGGAGCTTCATAGAAGATATATCGGGTTATAGGACAAAAAGAGTTGGTGAAAATGCTTGTAACCCTTGAAATTTCAAGGTGTATTAGGGTTATATCTTCCTTAGAAATAGTATTCTAGGAGGATTGTAAAATGAAGCGTGTTATTTGCCCTGTTTGTGGAAATTGTTGTAGCAAGTATGGAAGGAATAAATCTGGATCACAAAGGTGGATTTGCAAGAATTGTAAATCCATTAATACGCCGAAAATAGATAATCTACCAAGCAGCTTAATATATTTCTTAAGTGGCTTTTTAGTAAAGATATTCAAAAAGATATGCCTGGAGGCGGTCGTACATTTAGGCGAAAAACCTCCAAATTTTGGGATATATGGACATTACCGCCAGTTGTAGAAGAACAGTATTCAGTAGTGTTCGTAGATGGAATTTACCTGTGCCGTAATGCTTGTGTTTTAATTTGTTGTGACAGAAACAATGTGCTTGGATGGTACTTGTGCCGCTATGAGCATGCAAATGCATGGGTTTCATTATTGTCTAGAATAAAAGAACCTACACTAGTAATTTCGGATGGAGGACCAGGATTTCATAAGGCTTTAAAAAAGGTATGGCCTCATGCAAAGCACCAGAGATGCCTCTTTCATGTGTTTTCTCAAGTAAGAAGATATACTACAACAAAACCTAAAACCCTTGCAGGGGCTGAATTATATGTTCTTGCTAAAAGGCTGCTACACCTAGAAACTAGATCTGAAGCAGATAAATGGGTAGATGAATTCTTAGATTGGATGAAAAGGCACAACAAGTTTCTGAGTCAAAGGTCATTAGACGAAAACGGGACTTGGAGAGCAACGCATGAAAGACTTTTAAAGGCACAGAGATCTCTTTCTAGGTTGGTAAAAGAAGGGACTCTATTTACTTACTTGGATGAAGATTTAATAGCTGAAATAGGGAAGGTTCCGTCGACAAATAACCAGATAGAGGGTGGTATAAATGCAAGGCTAAGGGCTTTGCTTAGAAACCACAGAGGACTCTCTGTTGAGAGAAGAATAAAAGCGATCTTCTGGTGGTGCTATGTGCACTCACCAAGACCGCTTTCTGTGTATGAACTATTAAAAGTAATGCCAACGGATAAAAGTATTGCAGCGATATACCAGAAGATTTCAGAGTTGGATAAACGCACTTCATCTATTCCGACATGGGGAGATGTGGTGGTCTGGAGAGAGCTGCATAAGTCATCTGAATTTCAGAATTATTGGGATTAGTCACCAACTCTTTTTGTCCTATAACCCGATATATCCAATCAGAGCTGTATAGTAGAGTTTTTCAGCTTTAACCCAAAAATCATCACCTGCTTTTTCTCCTTCACCTTTTGTATTTGCAATGATTGTCTGAACCAATTTCAAAATATCTTTCTCAGAACGGATATAGGCAAATGGATTGTATTTCATGGATTTTTTGAAGTTTATGGTATTTAGGATTTTAATCTCATATCCGTTATCTTCAAGCATCTTACCGCACTCAAGGACTATCGTTCCTTTAGGATCGGTTACGCAATATGATGAGTGCATTTGCATTAGGTTAGGTTTTACATAAAATCTCGTCTTGCCGAAGCCTGAGCCTCCTATGACAAGTACATTCTTGTTTCTTGCATACTTGGGATTAGCTGGTCTACCGTTCATGGTTAATCGTTCTGTTTGTGTAAGCAAGATGTTGTTTTGAAACTTTTCATCCATGTATGGCTCAATATCTTTCTTCGTTCCCCAGGAAGCGTTTTGTCAAGTACCTTTTCTTATTTATTGACGCAACCATTCGACATGAAAAGCAGCTTATGTTATACTAATCATACAAATCATACTAATGATTAGGAGGTAATAATATGAAACACCCAGAAGGGAAATACGCTTGGACTGTTAAGGTAGGAGAAAAAGGGCAATTTGTTATACCTAAAGAAGCTCGTGATGTTTTCAACATTAAGCCCGGCGATACTTTAATTGTTCTGGCAGATGTAAATAAAGGTATAGCCATTCCCCCTAAAAATATGTTCTCACATTTGATGGATACAGTTTTTAATCAAAATGCAGAAAAGGAGGGCAAAGAATGAATTCAATAATCATTAAAGAGCTTACAAAAAAATACGGAAATGTAGTTGCCGTAAATAATCTTAATTTGACAATTGAACAAGGCGAGTTGTTTGCATTACTTGGTGTAAATGGTGCAGGAAAAACCACAACGATAAAAATGTTATCTTGTTTGATAAAACCCACAAGTGGTGATGCTTTGCTTCTTAACGATAGCATTATCTCAA
>ERZ772986.214-NODE-214-length-36710-cov-6.524376_pt1 | contig 36710 bp, 20 predicted proteins | sample MGYA00511898_ERZ772986 | MGnify/ENA primary metagenome ERZ772986 (study PRJEB29015, sample SAMEA2737934) | human oral metagenome | biome: human oral; feature: human-associated habitat; material: dental | place: China | collected 2148 ... | reverse complement strand
ACATAACGCCGAAGCGAATCGTAAACTTCCAGAACAGCGCTTTTTCCGGCAGGTTCAGCATATCCCGATATTGGTCGCTGACCGCCTCCGCTTCCCCGCTCTCTTTCGTAAAGAGGCATTCCCGTTCCGGCAGGGACTTAAAATACGCGATGTTTTCGTCCAACTCGCATTCACCGCGAAAAAAGGTCTTCATGAGCATCGCATTGCGGACCAGACTTCTGCTCGTACCCTCCCGAAGCCAGCGGAGCAACTCTTCTCTTCCCGCTGCGGTGATTGATAAGACATTCTTATCCGGTTTTCCCGCCTGCTCCACATGCACCGCCGCAATCCACCCGTTCTTTTCGAGTCCCTGCAGTTCCCGGTAAATCTGACTCGTCTGCGCAACCCAGAAGTGGTGCAGAGAATCCCGGAATACGGTCATAATTTGATACCCTGTCATGTCTCCGTAGCTCAGTAACCCCAGAATGCCGTGCTTTAACATCGATTTTCTCTCCTTATTTTATTCCACTTGTGGAATAAATCTACCCTCAATATAGTTCCACTTGTAGAATATGTCAAGAGACAAAAATTGCGCCGATGTCCCAGCGCATCCCGGGAAATCGGCGCAAGAAACCTATTTTCCTCAACCCTTGTTAATCAAAAGCAACCCCAGTCCGCAGACCAGAATGCCGGCGAGCTGTTTGATACTGATGTGCTCCCGGTAGACCAGAAAGCCGATCACCAGCAGCGCTAGGGTGAGACACATACTCGATGTCAGCGCACCGTTACTCACTTTCCAGCCGGAGCGGTACAGAAACACATACCCGACCTCGATTCCCACAATCGACAGACCGAGGACATACGAAGTCCAGTTCGCCTTGCCAAGTTCATGGACATACGCCGAGGGTTTGACGCTCGCCGCAAACAGCACCGCCGAGAGCACCCCCGCAGCCAGATAGGTGATGGTCAGCGCGCCGAAGGTATTTGCGCCCTTCGGCATCGATTTCGTACAAATGTTGTAAAAACAGTTCGATCCCACAATCAAGAGCAAAGGCCAAAGCATCTCCCACATCTTACTTCCTCCGAATATTTCCTCTTTCCCGAATTTCCTGTCAGATACACCTGTGAACACATCAAAGAAGCGCGTTTGCTCCTTATTTTCCGGACAAAAAAAGAACGGTCTCGCAATGTGTGACCGTTCTTTCCTATGGCGTGAGACGAAAACGTGTCACTCATTTAACCGTTCCTTATCAAAGTTAAGTCCAAACCGCTTTCGTTTGCACTTTTTATGACAACTATCTGTGTCGCGTATCCGGTAGCTATCTCCTGCGCAGAAAGCTCCGGCTCCCTGTTTTCATTATAGTTTCGGTCTATGGATAAATCAAGCGCTATGCGCAGCGAACCGCAAAAATTTTAATGAGAATCCGCACAAAACTTATCCGTATTGCCTCGCAAAAACACGCTTACAATACTGCGAACGGTAATGCCCGTCTATATGAGCCGTTCGACCGCCGTCCGGACAGTCGCAACAGACTTCGTGCCGGAGCGCTCAAGGCATGAACCTTCTGTCTCAGAAATCACCCGTATTTACTCCACCCCCAGCGCCTTAAAAACCGCATCCTCCGCACTGCTGTAGAAAATCAGATTGAAGCTACCCACCAACTCCGGGGGCACGGTGCCAAGGTCCGCCGCACTGGTGATCGGAAGCAGCACTTTCTTTGCTCCGCTATCGAGGCACACCTGTAAACTGTTCGCAAGCTCATCCACTTTCAAAATCGTGCCACTGATACTGATTTCTCCCAGCACAGCAAGTGTACTGACCGTGGGCCGTCCGAGTGCAATGCTGCACAGTGCAATCAGTGTGGGTAAGGCCAGCTTGCCGGTCATGCCAATGCCCTGTAAATCCTGATAGTTGATGATGTAATCCCGCATCGTGGTGCTGATGCCGCTGCTGATCCGATGTCCGTTGGCCTTCAGGAAGTTAAACGCTGTATTGGTGGATTCCTTGCAGTCACGGTCGCTGCCAAGACCGGTGCGCTCAAATTTTCCGTTCCCCGGCAGCATCTGGCTTTCCAGGCGGAATACACCGATCATACCGGACTTGCCCTGACTTACGGTGTATACCTGTCCGGAATTGCAGCTGCCGTCGGGGATGAGTTTACCGCCGCCTTGCTCCGGCACGGAAACAAATTTCTCTTCAAAGGTATCCAGATCAATATAGCTGAAGTTCACATCGTAGAACTCCATTCCGCCCAGCTTTTTCAGCTGCTCCTTGACGCGCCGACGCATCTCCAGCGCAAATACAAGGATTTCTTCAACCTGCTCTTTTGTGAACACGCCGTTCGGGTACAGCAATTTTACATACCCGCCCACAATCTTGCGGACAGCAATCGTATCACGCTGATTCAGGTTCTTTCCGAGGCGAAAATACCGATCCAACGCATCTCCCCACTGCTCTTTTCGCAATTCCCGGATAAACTCCGCCAGATAATCCGTGATAAATCCGTAATCATCGGTAAAATGCTCCGGGCGGAACTTCGGGATCTCCCACCCCGGAATATAGCAATGCAGACGGTCAAGAAAGGCCGTGTCTGTTCCCATCTCCGGCGGGAACGGGTCAAACAGGGAGGAAGTCTTTAGCAACACATCCACACTCTGGTTGATGTTTCCCACAAAAACCATAGATGCCGATGCCGCCTTTTCCTCTTTCCCGCGGGCAAAGGAGCCGGACGCCATATAGTCTTTCATGATCTGAATGCCGTCTTTGTCCTTGAACTTGATTCCGGCAACCTCATCAAAAGCAACACAGTCCCATAGGCCGACCAAGCCAACACTCTTGCGCCCCATATTGTAAAACAGATTGGCAACGGTCGTCTGACCGCCGGATACAAGGATGCTGTTTGGGCTGATTTCTTTGTAGATATGGGACTTACCGGTGCTGCGCGGCCCCAGCTCACAGAGATTAAAGTTGTTCTCCACCAGCGGCAACATACGCGCAAGCAGCAGCCACTTTTCCCGATTGCCAAGCTGTTCCGGCTCATATCCGCAGGAACGCAGCATCACATCCATCCACTCTTCCTGTGTGAATGCCTTGCGTCCCTCTCGAACTTCTTCGATATCGATATGGGGCATCTGAATCGGCGTCAACTTATGAATGCTGATGGGGGAGATTTCCTTCTGTTTTTTCTGTTTGGAGGAAATCGGCTGTCCGTCCATATCTGTGATTCCGAAGCTGCTGTCTCCCTCGGCTTCGTATTCCAGCTGCACAATGCACCAGATTCCGCCGCAGAGAAGCCTATCGTATTTTTCCGGATACTCATCCGTAATCGGCACATTGGTGAGGCCAAGGTTAGAGAACTCCGCAAAAAAACAATCCCTCTTGATGTCCAGACGGACTGTCACCATATCAATAATGGTATGGCTCCCGTTCTTGCGCAGCTGAGAAAGAATTTTCTGCGCCTCATCCGGGCGAACAAAATTGTCTGCCAGAATGCGTTTCACATTCTGAACCCCCTGCGCAATGACGGCCTCATCGTCCGAACTGCAATACTGCCCCAGCAGGAACTCCAGCACATAGACGGGAACATTTGCCCCTTCTTTGATTTTCTTTGTCAGGTCTTTCCGGACGATGCGACCGTCAAAGTTGCTGCGTAGCTTCCGGCGCAGTTCTTCACGCGTATCGTCTGCCGCCATATCCAACCTTTCCATACGGAATGCCTGCCTCCTCTGTCTCAGAATCCGAATCCAAAGTCATCCGCAAAGGCAATGTCCATCATCACAGGCTGCCTCCACTGCTCCAGACCGCTTTGTTCGTCATACACCACAAGGTAATACTGCTTATCCTTGTCGTATTTCTTATTCTTGAATGTGAACCGCATCCGGAAGATACGCTTCTTAGCATTTTCTTCCCGACTGTCCGCCACATAACTGTTTTCATTCGAGATTTTCTCGTTGTCTTCCGAGAGGAAGAAGATGCGGTATTTTGCTGTCTTTACGGTATCGCTGACAGCATCCGACTGGATAAAATCCAGGGACGTAATCAGGTTCGTAATCTTACGGACGATGCTGACCAGAGCGATTTCTGCATTCTTTGTTTCCATGTGACCGCGCTCCATCTTAATTTCCAGCACAGGCACCAGCATTTCCTGTGGGGAGGAACCGCCATGCACGAAGTTCGCACCGCCTCCTGCCACTTTAAAGACATTGCTGCCGACCGGATAAGATACCACCTTGCTGTCCTCATTCCCCAGAACACGTCCCATGCCTATGTGGTCAATGCCGTCATCTTCCAAAGCCGTCTTGGACACAATAAATCTGCGATTGACAAAGGCTTTTTCTGCGCTTTTTCCGGAAATTTTATCACTCTCTGTCAGCTTATCACGCTTGTAAAGAAAGCCGTGATCGGCAGTGACGATAAAATGATAGGTGTTGCCGCTGACGGAGATTCGATGAATGAAATCCATGATTTCCCGAACCGCTTCCTCACACGCCTGAAACACCTCATCCTCAGTGTTTGCCTTGTCACCGCGCGCGTCAATCTGATTGTGATATACATAGATCAGCTGCCGTTTTGTCAGCACATCCCGCAGCTCTGCCACTTTCAGATTTTTGATATCATCGAACTGCACACAGACGCTATCCGGGTTATAGTTTTGCAGTACCTGCTGCCGACCGGCCAGGTTATCACAAAGAATGCCATCTGCCAGTACCTGAAAATCATCCGTCATCTCCAGTGTCTTATGCGGTAAAAGTGCCGCCATGCCGAGCCTTGTATAAGACGGCAGGGCGCTCAGCTGTACGGAAAGTTTTGCCGTACATTTCGGATCATCCTGCATACGGGCAAACAATTCCTGCCCGACTTCATAACGCATGGCATCCGAAAGGATGACCACCGTGCGCTCTTTGGCGTAGCGAAGGTTGGTATTGTAAAACTCCCGTTGCAACGGAATCGCGGAAAATGCGGCATCCTGCCGGATTCCGGCATTCCAGGCGGGAAGCAGAGAAGCCAGATATTCGTTCGTGTAGATATTTTCCACCAGTTCCCGAAGCGGCTCAAAATGTTCTGTGCTCTCCAGCCGGTCGTAATAATAGTAGAATTTCCGGTACTGCCGATCCATACGGTAATCCGCAGCGAGATAGCGGTCGATGATCGGCTTGAAGCCCTCTGCGGCATGGTAATCCGCTCCCTTCACCATGCTGTACGCAGCGGAAAGCATTTGATAAATCTTCCCGGTCTTTCTGCCAAAGTGCATTTTAGCCCGCTTTTCGCAGAGTTCCGGAATGGTAACCCCGTTTGCGACTGCGCCGATGTCTTCCGAAACAAGTCTGTCAAGGAGCCATTGAATGAGCACCTGATCCACGGCAAGGAAAGTATCACACTCCGTCAAATCGTCCGCTCGCATTCCCGCAAACGCAGAAAGAACATTCAGCTCTTTGGCCACATGCGCCGAAAGCGCATCGTATTGATCCCGGTATAGGACACTGTTCATCAGGCTATCGAGAAAGGCGATGATATTGCCGGACTTGTAGGAGACAAAGCTCTTCCATGCCGCCGGAAGCTCTGCCTGCACATATCGCCCGGTATAAGTGACGAACAAGGTCACCAGGAGCCGTTCCAAACTCGGTTTCGCATCGGTGTACCCGAAATGCTGCTCACAGAGCTTCCAGAATGCGGACAGCAGGTCGTATTTTTCAAACTCCTGTAAGAAAATATTGTCCACCGGCTCGCTGCCCGTCAACACGACGCGCACCACTTCCTCAAACGAGCAGGTACGCGCTTTGCAGACCGCACTCAGCAGGCCGACCAGGATCGTTTCTTCGTTGAAGTTTTCGATCTCCAGATCATAGAAGCGCTGGGTACGCTCTTTGTTGGCAAAAAATTTGATGTGCTTTTCAATCACCGACTTGTACTTTTCCTCAATGCCGAGGTCAAGCGACAGCAGGGAGGCCCGGTCGGCAAAGAACCGTCTCGAATAAGCACAGGTATCCTCCAAATGGTTGTCCCTTACATCCGGTTTGGGGAACGGCGCATAGATCAGATAATTCGTGGTCTGATCTATGCGCTCCAGAAAATACTTTGTATAGAACTGGTTATCCGGACGGAGATGGTAAATCTTTGCATTCTGAAGCTCCACAGTCTCCATATCCTCGGCAAAATCTGCCTTATCATCGTACCAGAAAACCAGTTTCCGAGTCTCGCCGGTAAATTCCGCATTCAAACGGTCTATAATTTGTTTCAGGTTCAATTCTGCCATATTCGATCTCTTATATTTCTTTCTTCACGACCCATTTTCCGCTTCTATTGGAGCCCTGTCTTTCTACAAATCCATTCTTCTGTAAATCCTTAATTATAATCTGGACTTGTTTTCTCGTAAGCTCGAATTCCTCCATTAGCTTTAACTGTGTTATTGCCGGATTCTCCTGCATACATTGTAAGATATCTTTTCTAATTTCAGCTCCATCTTTTGGCTCTCTTTTTCGGCTCCTTTTCGGCTCCTTTTCGACTCCTTTTCGGCTCCTTTTCGGCTCCTTTTTATTTTCACTGTGTCCTCTGTCCGGTTCATCTTCTATAACCAATTCAGATTGGGCGGTCTTTGACTTTTCCTCTTCTACCTTACGATAGAGATTTATGCGAAAACCAATCTCCAAATCGCAAAATTCCGGATCTCGTAATCCATATTCCCGCATGGATTCCAGCAGTTTCGGAATTCCACTTCCCCAAGCCTCAATCAAATTCATATAAGAGAAGGCATGTGCAAGCGCACGGTTTCGTATTTTTGAATAACCTTCTTTCATTTTGTCTAAAGTAACCCCAGGCATAAGGCCACCAGGAGAAGTGATTTCCAAGCGATCATCATAGATAGCTACTTGAATGCGTGAATTTTGCAAAAAGCTACAATTCATCACCGCATTGATAATAAGCTCTCGAATACTATCCGGTGGTAACTCATAAATGTCCTTCCGATAAATTCCTTCCAGCCTTGCACCCAAATGAATATTCCGCAATATAAACTGAAATGCATCGTCAATTTGCTTCCATAATGGGCCAGAGTACTCCCGTTTATCTATAAAAACAGCGCGCGTCGTTCCCTTAAACATTCCACACTGAATTTGCGAAAGAAACTCATCTTTACCCAAAAGAAAAACATATCCATTGGTTGGATGAATACTTCCATCCTCCGCTTCCGCTAAGAGTCCCCAGCTCAACAACACATTTTTTGTTACATCCCTAATTGTTTCTGCCTGTGCCTTGGATTTTGCATTGGCGACAGCCACCTCTTTCATTTGATGGCATAATTCTGCAATTTCTTCATCTGTAACTGTTAAATCTTGACGAATGACCTTATCATAAGAACGCCCTTCATCTTCATAATACATCTCAGCAGTCAAATCACGCCCAGCAGGACGTGAAGTTCCTGAAACTCGAATATAGGTGCCATCTTTAATTCCTAAGGATTTGATATAATACGGTCTTTGCTTGCCTGCACTGATTTCAGCTATGATAATCGTTTTATCGTCAATCGACTGCAAATACACATCGGGAATCACAACCGGCTCGCAACTGTCAGAAATTGCCGTCGTGATGGCATCAATCTCAGAAAAGACAATATCTTTTGGAATTCCCACTACTTCCCGACTACCATCATCAACACCAAATACGATACGGCCACCTTCTCCGTTGGAAAAAGCAACTACTGTTTTCATATATTTTGAGCTATCCTTAGGACGTTGTACTTTAAACTCAACGTTTTTGGATTCACCTGCAAGAATTTCTTCAATCGTCAACGAAATTCCTCCTTTTTACATAAGAATACCGCATCAATTTCATCTTTTTCCGGTAGAACTTTGTTCTTTTGATGTACCGTGGAATCGTCATGTGATACGCCTGCATAAATTCCAGTATCCATGCCAGATCATAGGATTTCTCGGTTGACCAATCACGATATTTTCTATGACATACAAGCCAGACACCAATGATATTGTAGTCCAACGCATCTTCATCGGTTTCATCTTGCATACTATGACCGCAGAGGAAGCGGTATTCCACCGGATCACGAGCATACACGCGTTCAAAACGCTGCCATGCCGCTGCGATATCATCCTTTGTCCAGTGATTTTGCATTTTCCCGCTCCCTCCGGTCGCTTTTCTTATTTCGTTTCCTTCCCCGTCCCAGCTCTCGTCTCGATGTGGGCGCTCGTCAAGGCGTGATTGCGTGCAAGCACGCTCACGCTTTTCCTCGCTGCTTTGCCATAATGTTCTTGCTGTCGGCCAGCACTTCATAGAATTTCCCGTCCTGTGCGGTCTGGAGCTTGCGGTAGTTGACCTTGACGCCGTCATCGAGGTCAAGCTCGATACGGGAAAGTGCCAGATGGCTGATCTTCTCATCATATTCCCGGCATTCCTTCAGCTGCTTGGCAAGTTTATCCTTGCGCTTGGAGGCTGCTGCCACTTCACGGGCATTCTCGCTGTGATCCATCATATCCTGCATTCGGTTGATCTCGGATTCATATACGCGCTGCATCTTATGCAAGTAGTCGATGCGCAGGTTGCCGATGGTATCCGGCGTGTAGCGGTGCAGATAAATCAACGCCTTAAAGCCGTTCTGCTTGCCGCTGTCAAACAGCCAGTAGATCGGGCGCTTGCCGGAGCCCGTGACAGAGTAGGTCTGGCAATGATCCTTGAAGAAATCGTTCAGGAAGTAGTTTCGGATGATCTCCCGGCTGGTGCTGCCCTTATTGCCAAGGGCTTTTGCGATATAGTCGAGGTTTGCTTCCAGCGTATCAGCACCGTAAACTGCTTTCAGCCATGCACACAGGCGCGATACGATATCATCGTCCAGATATTCTTCATCGGTGATGGGAATCACATTGTTCTCGTCCGGGATAAAGCGCCGGTATTTACCGCTGTCCCACTCGCCGCCTGCATAGGCCAGTCCTTCCACATCCAGCGAGTAACGGCCAAACATACAGCCCACCGAGAAGCTTAGCAGGCTCTTGATGTCCCGCTGCAAGTCAGCTTTGCGCACGGTCACATCTTTCTCTTCCACTTCCGGGGTCAGTTCATCCTGCAAGCCGTAAATGTCAATAAAAATGCGGTTCAGTTCTTCCTCATTGGCTTTCAGCTGGTTAAAACGCTCATCACATTCTGACTGCCACTGGGCAAAGGCTTCGGAAATAGTGGAAACACAACGGAGCAATGGGTGCTTCTTAAAGTCCCATGAGTTTTCAAAAGAATCCCAATCATCTTTTGACATACTCACACAATTTTCTACTAATTCATTCACATGGACTGTATTTTCTCCTGCGTCCAAAACAGGGACTTTGGCCATTGGTCCCTCATGGAAATCAAGTGTTGGAGAAAGAACTGCTAACGCTTCAGACGTAACCTTGCAGTTTAGCAAGCCCAGCAAATAGTTTAGATTATCATTTCTAATCGGATAGCACATTGATCCCTTTGACTCAAAAATGAATCCTTCCGGACTGTATCTTAAAGATAGCTGATTTGCCAAAGAAGACCACGTAATGCCCTGTCTGAAATAAAATTGCGGATTACGAATTACCGAGCCCTTATAACTTCTCATCACTTGACCATCATTTTCCCAGTCAGCAATATAAACATTATTTCCATACCACTTTCTATAGCTTCCCCCCTTGTTGCAAGGATACCACTTTTTACTCGACTTTCGTGCTTCATTCGCTTCTCGGCTTCCAAGTTGTGTTTTTGCAGCTTCTGTCTCAAACCAGAGTCTCAAAAATAAGTCATTATTTCCAGTAGCAAAGCCTTGTTTCGTTTGCGCATAATCTCCCAAAAGTTTTCCTTTGAATGCATTTGCAAATATTTCGCTAATCCAATAAGCTAACGGTTTTCCAGGAATATTTCTATATCTTTCGCAAGAACATTCATATTCATCTTCATGTTTCAGATAGTTCTTTTCCTTGAGCTGCTGCGATGCAAAGGAAACCAGTCGAGAATATTTCCCTTTGAAGCCAAAATCCAGGTGATTAAGAAGTATGAACGACGTCGTTTGTACAACCTCTCCCCCAATTTCTTCAAATGCGCGTGCGCCAAGATGGGCCATATTAACTATAGTTCCATCCACAATTTTTCCTCTGATTTTCTCAAAGCTGCCCAAGAACATCCAACCATGCTGTGTTATCATCGCCTGAAAACCATTAGCTTTTGTTAAGCTCTTGCATCGTTCGATAAAAACTGCATACATATCAACTTTTGAATCTGAATAATACCTCTGTATGTATTCGTTAATTCTATTGACAGCATTGCTCACAGACATATAGGGCGGATTCGTACAAGTGACCCAATACTTCCGTGCCATCGTCTCGCCAATATCAATGAGCCGATTTAGCTGTTCAGCGGTTTCTTCCACGCCCACGCTGTCCATGCTGATCTGCCCTGCGGTATCCTCCGCTGCCACAAATCGGCGCAGTAAATCCCAGTTGTAGCTCTCCACATTCAGGATAGAGCCATACTCCTTGGCATCGGTCAGGGTGTCCAGCAGACCTTCCAGCTGCATCTTGGCGGCGTTCTTTTCGATATCGTCCAACCCTGCGCCGAAATATTTCAAGTGCGCACGGTTGATACTGTTGCTCTCCTGAATAGCATAGACATAGCAGGTGTTCTCACCGTTTAAGATACGGCGGTTGTACTGCCGTGCTTTCATCATCACGGCGAAGTACGCCAGCTGATAGGCACGGTCATCAATGTCCAGACCGTAAATGTTGTGTTCCAGAATGCTCTTTGCAGCATCGCGCTGGCTGTAACCGGCACTCTCATAAATCTGCATCAGCACATCAAAGGCATATACCAGGATATGACCGGAACCCATGCAGGGGTCGATGAGCTTGATGTCTTCCGGATTCAGTGCGGAATACTCTTTACGAATTTCTACAAGTTTTGCCTGCACTTCTGGCTGCTGCTGTGCTTCCTCCAGATAGTATTTCCAGTTTTCTTTCAGGCCGCAGTCCGGGTGTCCTTCCACCCACAGACGACCCAGGCTGTTCTCCACCATGTAGCGGACGATCCAGTCCGGGGTAAACAGCTGGGTTACGGCAGGGATTTCCTCTTTTGTGATCTTACCGTTCTTTGCAAAGGCAGCGGCCTTCGGCTCGGTGTTGTAATACTGGTACAGCCAGCCGATAATTTCCACCTGACCACCGCGCTCGATGTTGAAGTCATCCTCCGGAATTTCATGGATCAGGTGATAGACCACGCCGTCCCGGTCAATCACTGACAGGCTGAGCAAGAGCTCGGTGTAGTTCTTTGTTGTTTCAAACAGCGCAGGCAGAATCGCATTCAAGGCGTTACACTGTTTCAGGAACAGAATGCGAAACAGCTCATCCAGCCGGTTGTCCTGCTTCAACCGGAAAATCTGCGCCTCTTCCTCCGCCGTGAAGGGCAGCTCTGCGTCAAACGGGGTTGTGACCAGATCCGGTTCCAGCTTACCGCTCTCGGAAGAAAGAACCCGGATATGGGACGGCAGATAGTCATTGACCTCCATGAAACGGATCGCAATCAGGCGGTTGAACCATGTATAAGCAACCTCCTCGATCACATACTGATATGCGGTTTTGTAGTCGGTATCCTTTTCTTTCTGTCGGATGACCTCGATCAGCTTGTCACGCTGGCGCACGACCTCGCCGGAAATCGAATACGGTTCTGCGGTGCCGATGTCGAAGAACTGCGTATCACCGAAGCTCTGCGGCAGCGGCTTTGCAATGCCGTCCTCGGTCACGCCGATCAGGCGGGCAGCATAGCTGGCATCCGCAATCAGCTTGTTCCGCGCCCAAATCGCAAAATTTTTTATGGCTGTCTTATTCATGGAGTCAATCTCCTGTCATTTACAGTTCAATGTTTATGATGGTATCTTCATCCATCTCTTTCAGCAGGTTTTCACGCAAGGCAGACAGGTATTTGTCAATGTCCTTCCTGCTCTCCAGCCGCCACGATGCTGTCCTGGCAACTGTCTTGATGGAGATATTTTTCGTGGTGCGCACCTTGTATTCCGGCAGCGGTTCCGCAACTTTTTCCGCCGGTTTTACGGTCTCCCCGCGCTTTTTCGCCTCTTCCTCCCGGCGTCTCTGTTCTGCTTCGGCCCTTGCCGCCGCTTCCGCAGCAAGGCGGTTATCTTCTGCCGTCATCTCATTGAGCAGGCGCAGTTTTAAGGCCTCTGCCTTATCCGCAAAGCTGCGGAGCGTAGAGACATTGTTGCACCGCTCCGCGCCGTCCATGAGCTCCCCGAACAGTTCCAGATAGCGGTTGATTTTTGTATCCTTATAGGGCTTCATGTTTAACACTTCAAACACTCTGCTTTGATCCTGGTGAATGGAATCCTTCACCGGCTCTGCCTCTTCATCCAGAATGCGATTGTAGCAGTGCGTAAACTGCTCGAGCAGTCCCGGCAGCTTCGGAATCTCCTGATAGGGCTTTGCCATCCGGACAATGGTGCGCATCTTTGCCACGACATCTTCCAGCTCTGCATCCACGATGTAAGTCTTACTGTCATCGTAGATGTTCAACATATCCAGTGCACGCGTGAAGACGGGCAGCTGCTCGCCGCCGAAGAACTTACGGACAGATTCATAGTCATCGCCAAAATCCCTCAGCTCGTCCTGCCCGTCAAAGACGGCCTTAAAGAATTCCGGCGGTGCCTGAATCTGCACCAGTGCGGCAAGCCGCTTTTTTCCTTTTTTCAGGATTTCTTTTCCGGGATAAGCATAATTCTCGTATTTCGGTTCCAGCAGCACAATCTCGGAAATTCGATCCTTGCATTCACTCAGGAACTGTTTCATAACGGTATCCTCGTCATCGGCGGACGCTGTCTTCTTGAACAGCTCTTTCATCACGGTGCGGACGGCCTTTTTCCGGTTTTCCGGCACACGAATGCGCACTTCCGTCAGCAGTTTATCCACGAACTGCTTCTTTGTGATATAGCCGATGATTTCCTCTTCGGAGCGGTTATTCCGATTAACGCTTTCTCCGCTGACAGTAAAGGATAAATCGCCGCGCTGAAAGAGCCGTGCCACCAGCCAATGGATGTCATCTTCCACAAAACCATAGGGTGCTTTCATAAAACGGTCCTTGATGGTCTTCATAGAAGTCTTCATATGTACCCGGGAATTGCCTGCCACGAATTGCAACACATCATCCAGTGCATGGACATTGGGTTCTCCGGCATCTCCCAGTGTCAGCGACATTTGATTGCCGGTCTTGAACAGCTTCCGAATGTCCGCCTCGCCCATCGCTGCATCAATATAGGACAGCTTGTGATAAACCGTCTGCACCAATCTTCCGATTGCCTCATTGATGCGACCGGTCACTTCCTTGCCGGAGGTGTGCAATACATCTCCGTTGACATAGATGGTAGCCTCTTTCAGCGCTTCCGTCAGGTAAAGCTTGGCATTGCCGTTCCGCTCCCGCATCTCCACGCGCTTCGCTTCCTTAATGGTCTCATACTTGGCAAGCTGCACAGAAGTATTCTTGCGCAGGAAGCGCTCAATCTTTAAGTATGCCCGCATTTCCGTCAGGAATGCATCATCATTCGGCAGAACCACGAGGACTTCTTTGCCCTGACCGGAGAGCAGTCGCAGTGTGCCGTCATCTGTGCCGCCTTCATACCACGGGGTCAACACACGGAGGCCGATATCGTAACTCTGGTTTGCCTTATAAGGACGGTCATCCACTGTCTGGTTGAAGGAGAATGCATACCGTCCGCCAAAGCTAGGATACTGATACTTCTTGCCGAAGAAAATATCCTCATAGATCATCTCCGCAATCTTCGTGATGACCTCCGGCATCTCCACGTTTTCTTTTTCGATTTCATTGTTGATTTCCTGTTCCTCATCGGTCAGGAATACATAGACTGAGCCGTTCTTCTGAATCAGCATCTGGCGCATCAGCACTTTCAGTGCATCCTCCACCTGTGCCTTCAGGGAGATGCGGTCATCGTCAATGCCGGCAATCATCAGGCTGACGATGTTGTCCACATTGGCTTGGATTTCCGGAACATATTTAATCAGGAAAAGGGTCTTTAACACATTGATTGCAAAGACATCCTTTTCCTTTCTTTCCGGGTTAACGAAGCTGTTATCATAGGCGCGAATAATCACGCTGCTGTGGCTGTGGTCGAGGAAGTTTTCCAAGGCATCATAAAACCGATAGAACGGCACGATGGCTCCCGTCTCCGCATCCATCAGCTGCATGGCTGACTCCTTGAACAGCGCCAGCATGGAACGTTCGCCCTCGGACAGGTGCTTTCCGGATGCCCCGTGGGTGCGGATACTGGTCAGCACACTTGCCAACAAATTAAACTGGTAGGGGACAAACGGATACACCTCCGCAAAATCTTCCGCATTGGCGTACAGTTTTTTCTCCACACCGTCGTTAAAAACAATCAGATTTTTGATGATGGTTGCTTTCCGGTCATAGAGCAGACGCAGGCTCTGCGCCGCTGTCTCTGTCTTATCCAGAATACGCTTTTTAATCACGGCATCTACATTGGCAGAGGACAGGGAAAGGCGTGTATCGAAGCGTCCCTGAATCTTGGAAAAGTCGTTGCCTTTCACCTTGGTAACGGAGTCGATGTCCTGCTGGCTCGTCACGATTACCCAAGCCTTCCCCATGCACTCCTTCCCCAGCTCTTCTGTCACTGTCTGGAGGTTCAGCATCAGCTTGGAATCGTCACCGATGTACTGCCCGATTTCATCCACAAGGAAAACCACATGGTGGTTGTTGCCTTTTTTCTCAATATAGGACTTTACACGCTTGGCAAAATCTTCAATGCTGATTCGGTAGCTCTCGCTTGCTTTCTCGCACCAGTTGCGGGCCACCGATTCACTCATGAAGTTCATGTCAGAAAGGACATCGACAACGGAATCCTGAATGAAATCGAAGTCCTGACGAGAGCTTTCCCAAGGATTGCCGTACTCTTCTTCAAACTTTTCCCGAAACTCCTCAAAACGACCTTCCTCGGAGAGTCTGCGCTCCAGGTCGGCAAGATGCGGCATGGAACCGCAGAAGCCCTGCATCTCATTGAAAACCTTCAGAAACACATTCACAATGGCATCTTTGTTTTCCTTACCGTTCGAATCGCTTTTGGAATCAATGTTGAAGAGAATAACATCCGATGGCGTATTTGCTGCCAGCTGCATATCTGCCAACACCATCTGATCGCTAATCTTCCGATCGGCGATAAAGTAGTCGATGGCATGTCGGTCTCCGACTTGTTTATTCTGAAGCAGATAGGACAAAATTTTCAGGAAATGAGATTTACCGCTTCCAAAGAAACCGGAAATCCAGACCCCCATTTTGGGTGTGGTTCCCTGAATTCCTTTTTTGTATGCTGCAAAGAAATCCGCAAAATGACGCTGAAGCTCACGGGTCACAACATATTCTTCCAGTTCCTGCGCCACATTCGTTTCTTCACCCTGCCCGACAATGATAACGCCCTGTATCTCGCGGTCAATTTTCTTTCGGAACATATCCTTAATCTGCATAACAGTTTCCTCCATCCGTTACTTTACCAGTCGGAATGCCCGGTAATAGTTATCATCTTTTATCTCATTGAACAGAATCAGCTCCTGTTCATTATAGGTTCCCGGAAAGAACATCACGACCGGGCAGCGCACAAACGCCTGATGCAAGTTATTCAGCACCTTGTGAGAACGCAAAATCGGATAGCACTTGCCGATACCGGTCAGGAACACGACTGCATTCTCCGGCGTATGCTCTTTGATATATTGCACAATCAGGCTGTCATCGTCATTCACCTTCATGGAGTTGGTCACCGCCTTGATAATACGCTCGATTCCCCGTTTTTTTTCAAAGTCATAACACTTTTCCAGGAAGTTTTTCTCTTCCAGAAAGTCAATGATGATATCATACAGGTCAAAGACCACAAGCGCAAAATCATCATCGCCACGGTCGTTCTTGGTTTTCAGATACGCAACGCGCTCCCGAACTTCCAGTTCTTTTTCCGGCGGGTAATCAAATACCCAATAGTTGACCTCATTTGCGCGACCTGTTCCTTTTCGAAAAGACGGCTTGTGGATTGCAAGTTCCATCTCATCCAGTCTTTGGCTTAAGTCCATTTCATCTTCCCCCTGTCAGTGTTTTTACCATGATGCCGAGAGCATGGTCATAAAGCCAGTGCTCAAATGCAATATCAAGAATCGGCTTTTGTATTTTTCTTGTGCTGTTTAGCCGGCTGCTTTCTAAGAGTCCCGCTTCACAAAGCTGTGTTTTATAGCAGGCGCCGAGACGGCGCAAGGTAGCGTCTTGAAAAGAGGCTACCTTCTCACTCTGTTCCTGCTTATTTTTGAAGAATATACGGATATCCGCATCCGTCAGTTCATCGGATCCAAGAATCATTTTTTCCCGCACGACTTCGTACACAAAATCAAAAAATAGCGTGTCATGCAAAAGAGCCGCAGTCAGTACAAATAACTTTTGTGTGGCAAGATCACTGCAGAGAAATACCGGATAAAAGCTTTCATCTAAGGTCTTGATACGGGATATTACCGTAGAATAAATCTGCTGCGCTCGCAGTTTTGTCGGCGCACCGTAAATGTTTGTCTCTTCATTCAGTTTTTTGATGTCTGCAAAGCTCTTGCCCTCACGCAAAAGCTGCACGGTTTTCCGAAATTCCATGAACCAGAACGAAAATTTCACTGCTCCGGCACTATACGGTTTTCTTTCCATCTTCGCTCTCTCCGTTTCCGGATTTTGTCTTGATGTATTTGCCGCTTTTGATTCTGGCATCCTTCGGCTTTTCTGCGTTAACCGGAATGACCCATTGATGGCTTAAACGCTCGACGCCTTCAATTCTCCCTTCCGTAACTTTTGAGAGAGGGGGCGCCGCGAGACAGATGGTCTTATCTGTGCGGCGCTCATCCGCAACCACAAGACTTGTGCCTATTATGACTCCATTATACGCGAAAGAAAGCCGGAAAGCACCCCTAGACACTGTCCGGGACCGCTACACAGCCGACAGTCGCAAAGTTCATCCTGCAAAGTCAGGCCTTTTGCAGACAAAAAACAGGGGCGGACTTTCGTCCGCCCCTTCCGTAGGATTGCATACAGCGTTTGCTGTCTTCTATTATTCGGTCTTGCTGTCGTCGTAAAGTGCGACCAACTTCTTCAAATACTCGTAGCGAGCCATTGCATCCTGCTCGTTCTTCGTGAAGAGCTGCTCCGCTCTCTCCGGGTTCTTCAGCATGAGGGAGTTGTAACGCACCTCGCCCATCAGGAAGTCTCTGTACTCGCCTTCCTTCGGCGCCCTGGAATCCAGCGTGAACTTCTTCTCGGCAGCCGGATTGAAGCGGAAGTTGTTCCAGTAACCGGACTCAACTGCGAGCTTCTCCTCCGTCATCGCCTTATTCATGCCCTTCTTGATACCGTGGTTAATGCACGGCGAATATGCGATAATCAGGGACGGACCCGGATAAGCCTCTGCCTCTGCGAGAGCCTTGAGTGCCTGATTCATATCTGCACCCATGCTGATCTGCGCGACATAGACATAGCCGTAGGTCATCGCAATGCCTGCGAGATCTTTCTTCTTGGTCTCCTTGCCGCCCGCTGCGAACTGTGCAACTGCACCGGTCTTCGTGGACTTGGAGGACTGACCGCCGGTGTTCGAATATACCTCGGTGTCGAAGACTAAGATGTTGATATCCTTGCCGGAAGCGAGAACGTGATCCACACCGCCGAAGCCGATATCGTAAGCCCAGCCGTCGCCGCCGAAGACCCACTGGCTCTTCTTGTTCAGGTAATCCTTCTGCTTGAGAATTTCCTTTGCGAGCTCGCTGTCATCCTTCTTAAGCGCCTCGATCAGCGCATCCGTTGCCGCGCCGTTTGTTGCACCGACTGTGTAGGTGTCAAGCCAAGCCTGGCAAGCCTTCTTCGTCTCATCAGAGCTGGCAGTCTCGTTCAGCTCTTCGACCTTGCTCTTCAGACCGTCGCGGATTGCGCGGTTTGCAAGCAGCATACCGTAACCGAACTCAGCGTTGTCCTCGAAGAGGGAGTTGTCCCAAGCCGGACCCTGGCCCTTCTCGTTCGTCGTGTACGGCGTGGACGGCGAGCTGTTGCCCCAAATCGAGGAGCAGCCGGTTGCGTTCGAGATGTACATTCTGTCACCGAAGAGCTGGGTGACAAGCTTTGCGTACGGTGTCTCACCGCAGCCTGCGCAAGCGCCCGAGAACTCAAGCAACGGTTTCTTGAACTGAGAGCCCTTGACGGTGCTCATCTTGAACTTGTCGATGACTTCCTGCTTCTCCGGCAGCGTGACTGCATAGTCAAAGAACTTCTGCTTGTCAGCATTGTCCGCGAGCGGCTGCATGACGAGCGTCTGGTTCTTCACATTGCCCGGGCAGACATTTGCGCAGCTTCCGCAGCCCGTGCAGTCGAGAACGGAGACATTGATGGCGAACTTGTAACCCGGCATCATCTTGAGGTCGGTCATCTTCATGCCTTCCGGTGCGTTCTTCGCCTCTTCCTCGGTCATAGCAACCGGACGAATTGCAGCGTGCGGGCAGACATAGGAACACTGTGTGCACTGGACGCAGGTGTCCGGATTCCAGACCGGAACATCAACCGCGATACCGCGCTTCTCGTAAGCAGCCGTGCCGTTCGGCGTGGTGCCGTCCATGTAATCCATGAATGCGGAAACCGGAAGGTTGTTGCCCTCCTGCGCGTTAACCGCAGACTGAACCGTGTTGACGAACTTCTTGACTGCCTCCGGACCGTGAGATGCGTGCGTGAAGTCGAGACCCTCGTCCTTCGCATCCTTCCAACTCTCCGGAACCTCAACCTTGTGAGCGCCCGAAGCGCCGGCATCGATTGCGTTCCAGTTCTTCTTGACGACATCCTCACCCTTGCGGCCGTAGGTCTTCTGCGCAGCATCCTTCATCAGGGTAATTGCCTTCTCCTCCGGGATGATGCCGGTCAGCTTGAAGAATGCGGACTGAAGAATCGTGTTGATACGGGTCGGGCCCATGCCGGTCTCGATACCGATCTTCACACCGTCAATCGTGTAGAGGTTAATCTTGTGATCGTAGATGTACTTCTTGACCTGGCCCGGCAGATGCTCCTCAAGCTCGGCATCGCTCCAAGCGCAGTTCAGCAGGAAGGTACCGCCGTCCACAAGTTCCTGAACCATGTTGTACTTGCGGATGTAAGCCGGGTTGTGGCAAGCCACGAAGTCTGCCTGGTGAATCAGGTAGGTGGACTTAATCGGCTTGTGACCGAAGCGGAGGTGAGACATCGTGACACCGCCGGACTTCTTCGAGTCATAATCAAAGTATGCCTGTGCATACATGTCGGTGTTGTCACCGATAATCTTGATGGAGTTCTTGTTTGCACCGACGGTACCGTCTGCGCCGAGGCCCCAGAACTTGCAGTTCGTCGTGCCTTCCGGCGTCGTGACAAGGTTTGCACCGGTCTCGAGGGACAGGTGAGTCACATCGTCCACGATACCGACCGTGAAGCGCTTCTTCTCGGTGTTCTCGAACACTGCGACAATATCCTTCGGCGTCGTGTCCTTGGAACCGAGACCGTAGCGGCCCGTAAAGACCGGAACATTTGCAAACTCGGTGTCGCGGAGTGCAGCGACCACATCGAGGTAGAGCGGCTCGCCGATGGAACCTGCCTCCTTGGTTCTGTCGAGCACTTCGATGCGCTTCACAGACTTCGGAAGAGCCTCGACCAGAGCCTTTGCGCTGAACGGACGATACAGGCGAACCTTCACGAGACCGACCTTCTTGCCCTGCTTGGTCAGATAGTCGACGGTCTCCTCAATCGTGTCGTTGACGGAACCCATCGCGATGATGACAACTTCCGCATCCTCTGCGCCGTAGTAGTTGAAGAGCTTATAGTCCGTGCCGAGCTTTGCATTGACCTTGTCCATGTAGTCCTGCACAATCTCCGGCAGCTTGTCATAAAACTGGTTTCTCGACTCGTTGATCTGGAAGAAGACATCCGGGTTCTGCGCCTGGCCCTTCTCCTCCGCGTGGTTCGGGTTCAGAGCCTTATCGCGGAATGCCTGGATTGCATCAAAGTCCGTCATGTCCTTCAGATCCTCATAATCCCAGATCTGAATCTTCTGAATCTCGTGAGAAGTGCGGAAACCGTCGAAGAAGTTGATGAACGGAATTCTGCCCTTGATTGCGGAGAGGTGTGCCACCGGCGTCAGGTCCATGACTTCCTGCACGGAAGACTCACAGAGCATTGCACAGCCGGTCTGACGACATGCGTAGATGTCCGAGTGATCGCCGAAAATGCTGAGTGCGTGGGTTGCAATGGCACGCGCGGAAACATTGAACACGCCCGGGAGCATCTCACCTGCAATCTTGTAGAGGTTCGGGATCATGAGAAGCAGACCCTGCGATGCGGTGTAGGTCGTGGTCAGAGCGCCTGCGACGAGGGAACCGTGCACGGCACCTGCCGCACCTGCCTCAGACTGCATCTCCGTGATCTGAACCGTGTGACCGAAGATGTTCTTCAGACCCTGCGTTGCCCACTCATCCGTGTGCTCAGCCATCGGAGAAGAAGGCGTGATCGGATAGATAGCCGCGACGTCGGTGAACGCATAAGACGCATGCGCCGCCGCCTGGTTACCATCCATGGTTTTCCATTTTCTTGCCATGTGATACCTCCCAAGTGAAATTGGAACTCAGAAACACTCGTTTCTGAATTTTTATAGCGTCTGATAATATTATAACAGGCAGCTGCGCCAAAATACAATGCGCAACTGCCTGTTTCATGTATCTTATGGGGTACACGTTTTTTAATTCTGCGGTGCCGCCTGCACAGTCTCCTCCGCGGAAGGAGCCATGGTCGGCCCCTCCGAGATGTTCGCGCCCGGGCCCTTCGTGGTCTCGGCCGCCGGTGCTTTCGTCTCCGCGCTCTTGGAGGACTCAGTAGCCTTCGTCTCACTGTTCTTCGGCTCAACTTTGCTCGCCGCGCTCTCAGCTGCCTTACCCGGGTTCACCGCCTCGGTCGGCGATGCGGTTGCCTGCCCTGCCGCTGTCTCGGTGTTCTCGGTGATGGTCATCGCATTTGCCGCCTGCGTCGCCGTGACCTTGCCGCTTGTGTTGCGGGCAATCTTCTTCGAGTGTCCCTTGTAACTCGAATTGTGGAAGAATTCGTCCGAAGTCACCTCACCGTTTTTCTTGGTCACAATGTTCGTGACCCAGCGGCTGCCAATGGTGCCGTCTGCGATTTTCTTCTCGACGCCCGGCTTCATAGTCGTGTCCTCGACATATTCCACACCGCCGTTGTCTATGTCCTCAAGTTTCTTCGAGACCATAGAAATCGTGACGCCGTCGTCCAGAATCGGAATACCGACCAGCGAGACCGTCACAGTCTTTGCCTTCGGGTCAAACTTTGCGCGAATGGCCATCGCGTGCTTGGTCGTATTGACAAACTTCATGTCCGGACCTGCGTAACCGTCGTAGCTGACTGCCGCATCCTCGCCCGGCGTCACATAGGTCGGCGCGAAGGTGTGCGCGTGGCGCTCGGTCGGCATGATACCGGCCTTCACCACTGTGTTGTACAGCGTGGTCGAAACCTGGCAGACACCGCCGCCCGGCTCCAGCACAACCTTGCCCATCTGGTAAGCACCGGCAGGCTTGTAGCCGCGCTCCAGCGTACGGTTGCCAGTCGTCTGGTTAAACGAAAACTCGTCGCCGACTTTCAGAATCTTGCCGTCCAGCGCCTCGCAGGCGAGCTTTAAATTGTTGTTTCGATCCGCATTGTCGGTCGCGGTCGTCGTAAAGGTCGCGATGACCTTATATTTGTCCTTTGCGTCTGCGGTCGTCAGTTCCGGTTCCGTTATCTCCGCCTTGAGCGGAAGCACAGCTTCGTAATTCTGATTGTTCATCGCCGCCTTGATGGCATCCGCTATAGCGGTTTCATCCACCTTGCGTCCGTCGGTGGAATCGCTGTACGAAAACGTATTGGTTGTCTTGTCAAAACTCTTGAGTTCCGCACTCTTGGCGCTCCGGTTCCACTTCTTCGCGATGTTCTGCACCTCGGAAGCAATTTCGGCATCCATGCTCTCGGCGTCCAGCAAGTAGTTATGGTCTTCCTTCTTGTCGCCCTCGTCATAAATCTCCGTGAGCACCTTCTCGAGTTTCCCCTTGAGAAGATCCGCGACCGCATAGTCCGCATCGTCCGCGCTGTCCTTGGCGGTCGATGTCTTCGCGGCCGAACTTGTCTCCTTCTCCGCTGCCGTCGTGTTATCGACAGTGCTGCCGTCCGCTGCACCGCTCTCGGTTTCGGTCTCCGCCGCAGCGTTCTCGGAGACCCGTAAATTCCACTTGTACTTTTCGAGCACGGCCTTTCTCGCCGCTTCCTTTGTCATGCCGGAAATATCAACATCGTTAATTTTGCAGCTGCCCTTCAGTTTCTCATTGCTCTCCGTACTCGCAACCGCCGCCCTGCCCTTATCCCGTTTGCCCGCTTGCACAATGCGGGAAATGCCGAAAATCGAAAGAGAAACGACAAGAACCGCCCCTGCCGCTCCGATTATGACTCTCCGCTGCCGATCCCGCAGTCTCCGCTGCCGCTGTCTGTAATAGTGACTCCCCTTATCGCCTCTCACGCTCATCGTCCGCTCTTCTCTATCTTTCAGAAATTCATTCTTCACAAATTCGATTTTCAGGTACACGCGCCGCGTCGTGTCCGACGTAACGCAATATTAAGGAAAGTATAACATAGTCTGCGCGAAAAAAAAGAGTTGTTCCTGTTACGAGAAGTTACAATTTCATTACAACAGCTTGTGCCTACTGGTAACTCTGCACAAGAGTCTTGTGTTTTCCCGCGCCCCATCTCCGAAGAAATCCGGAATTCTTACTCGCTTTTATCCAATTTGCAATTCGCTTGCTTTCCTCTTTTGAACATGTTGCCGAACGCCCGCCCGAAAAAGATTGTATTCCGAACAGAAGAGCGCGGTTTTCACCGCGCCCTTTCCGTCTAACAATTTATATTTGTCTCTCAGACTGCATCCGCAATTCTGACATGGGACACGTACCAGCGGCGCAGTTTCACAAAGCCCCAGGGTGTGTAAAGGCCGCAGGTCACGATACTCAGCAGGAGTACCACAATGTACTGACCGAAGAGTTCGGCACCGCTTCCGTCAAAACGGAGGCGCTTTCCGGAAATGCGGGCATTCGGCGCATACCACTTGTTAAAGCTGCAAACCACCCACGGAACCGCGATGCCGCAGGTCAGCGTCCCTACCAGTGCAGTGACCAGGTTATAACCGATCCACTCAAACATATTGCCGTCAAACCCGGAATTCGGGAACACATTCGAGTTATTCGGATCGCTCACTTCATCCGCAAAGGCCGTGTGACTCAGAATCCACTGTTCCAACTTAAGCCCCATGACAAAGCCGTAAAGGCCGCAGGTCACAATGGTGAGCAGGAGCCAGATAATCCACTTACCGAAGAGCTGCATGCCCGTGCCGTTAAAGACCAGCCGTCTTCCGCTGTAAACACTGTGCCTGCGCTCCCAGCCGACGGCATAGCAGATAACCCAGGGGCCCGCTAAACCGAGGGTTACCATACAAAGCAAAGCGCCGAACAGGTTGATGACAAAATACTCCAAGCCACTTCCGTCGAACACAGACTTGCTCGGATCCAATATCTCCCTGCTCACAGCTGTTGTCTCTGCGCTTCCAGCCTTCATCTCCGCCGCAAACTGTTCCGTCTTCTCCTGCGGATTCTCGGCAAAACTCTTGAAGGCCGCGAAGTCCTCATTCGGCTGAATGTCCGATTCGATGCCGGTGCCGCGCAAAAAGACGCGGGACAGTGCATCGAGCGCAAAGAAAGCCAGCGCAATGCTGAGAAGGGTAAAGAAGAAGTTCCCCCTGCCGAACAGGCGAAGAAGCAGGATGATCAGCGCGAGCACATTGGCACCGAGGCACACAGCCATGCCGCTTGTCTGCTTCTCTTTCCTGCCGTAGAGCTGCACGCTTGCCACGACGCCGGCGAGGGAGAGCAAACAGAAGAGCAGTTTGCTTACATTAAAGATAATTCCGAGCATGCCGGACAGACCGTACGCAACGCCGTAGAGCGGCAAAATATTCGCAAAAACCGAATAGGAAATTCCGCGCAAAAAGTAAAGTATGTAGCCGATTACCACAGCAGCAAAAGCTGCGAGCGGTGCCAGCGCCGCAAGGCGCTCCATATTACCCGGTGTCCAATGTTGCTTCAGCGCCTCGCCCTGTCTCGCCGCTTCCTCCGCGGTTTCACGCGCGGCCTGTGCGGTGCTTTCTGCCGCCCGATTTGCCTCCTGCCCGGCCTGCTCCGCTTTTTCTCTGGCATACTTTGCGGTATCCTCGCTTGCGCGGCGCGCCTCCTCGGCAGCCTTTTCCGCAGCTTCCCTGGCGCGCGCAGCGGCTTCTTCGGCATCACGCTCAAACCGGCTCTTTTCATGCGCCGCTTCGTCACTCGCAGCGGTGCCCTCACCCTCGGTGCTCTCCGTCTGCTGCGCTGCCTCGTCGCTTGCAGCGGTGCTCTCACCCTCGGTGCTCTCCGTCTGCTGCGCTGCCTCGTCGCTTGCAGCGGTGCCCTCATCCTCGGTGTTTTCCGCCTGCTGCGCTGCCTCGTCGCTTGCAACGGTGCTCTCACCCTCGGTGTTCTCTGTCTGCTGCGTTGCCTCGCGGTTCTCAGCCGCGCTCTCACCCGCGGTGTTCTCCGGCGCAAACTCCAGCTTCTCCCCGCAGTTCGGGCAAAACTTTGCCCCGGGTACAATTTTTGTGCCGCAATTCGGACAATACATCGTTCCCTCCCCTTTCCTCATTCAAAGCGATGTCTACAGGTTCCTGAGCAGCCAGAATAGCAGAACGACAGCCCAGAGGACGCCAAGAAACAGAATCTCCCATCCCTTGAAGTCTGTGCGCGCAGTCCGGATATAGACCTCGGCGCGATATGTGCCGTAGAACAGCAAGAGCGGCACAACCGTGAGACTCAGCGGATTTTCCCGCCAGGCCGTGCGCGGCTGTCCGTGCAACAATGCCATCGCCGCGTGCGTCATGCCGCAGCCCGGGCAGCGATACCCCGTCACCAGGCGAAACAGACAGGGAATCCCGATGCCCGTGCACTGGATAAACAGCGCGTAGGCAAGCCCGAGCAACACAAGGCGGACAGTGAGTCGTCTCACTGCCCGCCTGCGCTCTTTTGCTCCCCGAATCTCCGCAGCTCTCATACCGCTCCCTCCGTCTTTGCGCATACAACGGTGTCAGTATATGCGAAAACAGGAGGGAGAAAAAGGAAATTCAGAATATTGTAAGCAACTTTAAATGCTGCCTCGAGTCCCGAGACATTCTAAATGTTCAAAGCGGAAACCGACCGCAATCTTTCAACTTTCCTTCGAACCGAAAAACGGAGGAGGCAAAATGCCTCCTCCGCTATTCCGATCAGTCTTCCATCCGATTGATTCTCATCCCGCATAGCGCATGCCGGTGAATACATCCTTATCATAGTACTGCCCCTCGATTTTCCAGAGCGAACCGTCCGGTCCGTTTTCATCCGAAGCGATGTGCACGCGAACCACTCTGTCGTCCTCGAGGCGGAAGTCCACATAGCTCTTTCCGTCGCCCGCATAGAAGAAGAGTTTCGTGTCCGCCGGGAGCTCTACGGTCTCACCGCTCTCCTTGCCGTTTTTCACGAGAGACAAAGTAAGCGCCTGCTTCGTGTGAAGCTCTGTGACGCCGAGGTACTGATAGGTGCCTTGTGCCTCGAGCTTGCCGCCCTGCCCCACGGAGACCGGCAGATCCGCGGTCAGCGTGCTCAAGGTATCGAGCCGCGCATTGAGGAAGAGCGTCGCCGGATCGGTCACCTGCTGCAGATCAAAGCCTGTGCAGAGGTCCGGAGTGCCGAGCTCTGTGTTTTCGCTCATGTCCGTCAGATTCACCGCGATAAGCTGCGAGTCATCTGCAATGTCCCCGACAAATTCACAGTAGAGATAATCGCCCTCTGCCGTCTTCACGAAGACAAGGCTCAGAAGGTCGCCCGACTCCTCCGACTTTTTGAATTTATGCTCCTTATTGTCAACTTCAACGGTAAAACTGTCGCTTTGTCCGCTCGGCGCGCTGACATGAATCCGCTTGCCTTCGATATAGGCCTGCTGATTCGGAACAAGATCCGCCGCGTACTGCGCGGGACGCGTTTTCACCCGATCCGCGAACAGTTCCGGAAAACTCTCATAGGAGAGCACCACGCGATTGTACATCACATAGTTTCCGTCGCTCTTCGGAAGATAGAGTTCAAGCCCCTCGTTTCCGAGTGCCCAGACCAGCTTATTCGCCGGGAAGCCCTCTTTTGCCAGCGCCGCGAGCTCTGTCATGCCGGTCTCCTGTGTCACCTGATCGACTGCGCTGTCAAACTGCTTCTCATCGCGCACAATCTGTGTGAGCAGAACGCGCTCACCGGTCTTGCTGTCATAGGTATAGCCCTCGGCATCCGCGGAATAGCTGTCGGTGCCGCGCACAAAGCTCAGATAATTGCTGTCACTCCGGGTCAGGCGCACACCGCCCGCGTACTGATTCAGCAGCGAGGTATCCTCTGCGCTGTTTTGATGTGCGGCCGCATACGCCTCGAGTGCCTTTTGCTGGGTGTCCGCATATGTGTCGAGCGCCTTGGTGAGTGCAGCGGTCGCGCCGTCCGGGACGGTCGGAAGCATAGCCCAATCCGGATACTCGTAAAACCGATCCTGACTTCCCATGCCGGTCTCCCCGCCCGACTCGCGCTCCCGCGTCGAACGGATGCTCTCGATGCTCACGCGGAGCTGCTCCGGCGCCGCCGCCTGCTTGTCATCATCTGCCTCTGCCTGCTTGCTCTCCGCCGCCGTGCTCTCCCCGGCAGGAGCCGCACTCTCTGTTGTGACTGCCGTACTCTGTACGGATTTCGTGTCCTTTGCCGCACAGGCCGTCGCGCCGAGCGCAAGCAATGTGACGCCGAGTGCCAATGCCTTCTTTGACTTTTTCATCTCAAGCCCTCCCTTTTTATTTTAGAACTTTAATCCGGTGATTAATAATAACCGCCGAAATTCTGTACCCAGTACATCTGTCCGTTTTCATAGCGGACACCGATACCGATTTCCGTGAACTCCGGTCGCAGAATGTTCTCGCGATGTCCCTGACTGTTCATCCAGGCTTTGACCACCGCCGCTGCGTCCGGCTGCCCCATCGCGATATTCTCACCCCAGCGACCGTAGCCTGTCGCGCCGCGCTCCTGGTAGAGTGAGTCAAAGCTCAGGCCGTTCGGTCTTGTATGATCAAACAGTCTGACGATTTCCGACGCGCGCTGATTTGCAATGCCCTCGAGCAGCGGATTTTCCGTGAGTTCGCCGAGTCCGCGCTTCCGCCGTTCCGCATTGACGAGGCGCAGCACTTCCTGCCGCTCTGCTTCTATATTTCTGCTGCTCTCCTGTACAATCGGCACGCGCTTTGTGTGAACTGTGCCGTTTCCGTCCACCCAGGCACCGCTCTGATTCACACGGCAGTTGTCCGGTGTGACCGTATTGGTCAGAAGATAACCCGCCTGATCAAAGTAATAGCACTCCGCAATTCCGTTCCGGTCACCGTCAATCCACATCCAGCCGTTGACAGGGTACTTGCCGCCGTCCATTTGATACCACCATCTGCCGTTGGTCTGCTGCCAAGCAGATGCCCATGCTGTCAGAGGCATTGCCGCCAAAACGCCGAGCGCCGCAAGCACCCCTACAATTTTCTTCATGTCTCTCTCCTTGTTGTGCAATATGATTCCGAACCTGAATTGTAGTTTTTTTTAGACAGAATTGCAAGTTATCTTCTTTACTTTGATTTTACATTCTCTTATAGACAACTGTGCTGTATTCGGCTTTTCGTCGCTTGTTTCGCCACCTGTCTCACTGCCCGTTTTCTTGCGGGCTCAGTAAGTTTTGATACTCTTCCGCGCTCAGATCCTTGCCGTAACAGGTTTTAAAGTACTGCCGGATCTCTTTCTCGAGGTCAAAGTTCGCCTGCTTCGGATATAAGGTGTTCGCGAGCCAGATTGCGCCGATCGGATACTGCGCGGGCGTGAGTACCCAGGAATGCGGCCGCGACGGAATCAGATAGACCTGCGTGTTTTTAATGGCCGGAATTTCCTGCCAGCTGCTGTCGCTGTTCATCTGATTCAAAAAGTTCGCCGTGTCCGTCAGAATCACATCCGGATTCAGCTGCTTCACATCGGCCGCCTCAAGTATCATGCTGCCGCCCCGCTGCTGCGCTTCGGTTCCCTGCATTTCGACGACATTGTCCGCGAGAAGATTAATGACTTCACTCGTCTTGGCGCTCTTTAAAAGCACTTCATTCTCCATGTTCCCGCGGAAACAAATGAGTTTCTTTTCTTTCTTCTTTTCCTTCTCCGCGACAGCCGTCACGCGCCGGTATACATCGTCCGTGTAGGCTGCAAGCTCTTCGCCCCGCTCCCGCTTGCCGAGAAGATCGCCGAGCATGCGAAACGCATTGCCCTGTCCCGCAAAACTCGAGTCGATTTCGACCACCGGCACACCGAAATCCGCCTGGAGCTTGTCCGCCATCGCACCGGTCCCGGTCTCCTTCTCATTGCCGTTCGACATATAGAGGATGACTTCCGGCTGGTAAGACAGGAGCGCTGCCTTCTGGTCACTTGCCTTATTTTTTCCGATTGCCGGGAGATTTGCATAGGCCGAGGACACATAGTCCTCTGCTTTCGGCTCCTGCCAGACCGAGACAAGTTTCTCCGGTGCAATCATATAGAGATAGGACTGCGCATCGGTCGAGAGCACCGCGACCTTCGTGAGATCTTTTTTGACGCTCACATCACGTCCTGCAGCGTCCTTGAAGTGACGAAGGCCGTTACTGTCTGCGTCCTCCGACTGATAGGCATACGTCGCGCGCGCCTCGTTCGCGCTCTCCGCCTGCACTGCCTCGCTGCTGTTTGTGCTCTCTTGCCGGTTTGCCTTCTGTCCGCAGCCGGCAAAAAAGAGCGCAGTCGCAAGCGCTGCCGATAAAACATACATTCCTTGTTTTCTGTTTCGCATGATTCTTTCCTCCGTCCGGTCACACAGGTGCCTGAATCCGTGGTTGCTTCCACCGGTGACCGCCTCTATTTTCGCACGAAGCAGCGCGAAACTCCAGCCGGAAGGCGCTTACGTTTTTATGACTTTACTCTTCATCTTACAGTCTCTTCGGCGTAGCAAAAATCCCCGGCACTTTTGCATGCCGGGGATACGTCTTCCTTCTTACTCTTCTTCGCCCTTCAAAAGCGAAGCTCTCGCCTCGACCTCTCGCTTCTGCACATCGCCCGGGCACTGCTCGTAGCGGCTGAACTCGTAAGAGAACTCGCCGAGACCGCCGCTTAAGGAGCGAAGGTCTGCGCCGTAGCCGTAGAGCTCGGACGCCGGAATGTCCGCGTGAATCAGCTGTCTGCCGTGGTGATCGGACTCCATGCCGAGCACTCTTCCTCTTCTGCGGTTCAAATCGCCCATCACATCGCCGGTGTTCGCATCCGGCACGCGCACCGTGAGCGCCACAATCGGCTCGAGCAGTACCGGCATCGCCTCGAGGAAGCCCTTCTTAAACGCGATGCTCGCCGCCATCTTGAACGCAAGCTCGGAGGAATCGACCGGGTGATAAGAACCGTCGAGCAACACTGCCTTCAGGCCGACCACCGGGTATGCCGCGAGCGGGCCCTTCTTGCAGCACTCCGCAATGCCCTTCTCGACCGCCGGGAAGTAGTTCTTCGGAACCGCGCCGCCAAAGACCTGTTCCTCGAACACATAAGCCTTTTCGAGATCGCCCGAGGGCTCAAAGCTCATCTTGACATCGCCGAACTGTCCGTGACCGCCGGACTGCTTCTTATAGCGTCCCGCCGCCTCAACCTTCTTCCGTATGGTCTCGCGGAACGCAAAGCGCGGCTTCTCGAGCACAATTTCAGCCTTATAGCGGCTCGCGAGTTTGCTCACGACAATTTCAAGCTGCTGGTCGCCGATGCCGTAGAGCAGGGACTGGCGATTTTCGGCATCGACCTCGGTGCGGAGCGTGCAATCCTCTTCCATGAGCTTCGCGAGTCCGGAGGCAATGCGATCTTCATCGCCCTTATTCTTTGCGACATACGCCTTATAGGTATAGGGCTTCGAAATCTGCGGCGGATTGTAGAGAATCGGCGCCTGCTTCTTCGCGAGCGTGTCGCCGGTCTCGGTCTCGTTCAGCTTTGCCATCGCACCGATATCGCCCGGGCGAAGCTCGGTGACTTCGATTGCCTCCTTGCCGCGGAGCACATAAATCTTGCCGCTCTTCTCTTCAACTTCCTTGCCGGTGTTAAAGAGTTCGCTGTCCGGACGAAGCACGCCGGTCAAGACCTTTACCAAACTGTACTTGCCGATAAACGGATCCGCGATGGTCTTAAAGACCTTCATCGAGAGATTCACATCCGGCTTATAATTGGCGACCAGATGCTCGCCTGTCGTCAAATCCACGCCGCTGTCCCGCGCTGCTCTCTCGGGGGAGGGGAAGTAGCGGACAATCGCATTCATCAGTGCGTTTGCGCCCTGTGCATTCACACCGGAGCCCATCATGACGGGAACCATGTCACCGGTCGCGACCTGTTCGCGAAGCGTCGTATAGATTTCCTCTTCGGTAAAGCTCTCGCCGGAGAAGTAGCGCTCCATGAACGCTTCACTCGACTCCGCAACCGCCTCAAGCAGCGCCTCGCGCGCAATCTTTAAGTTGTGCTCGGAGTAATCCGGAATGTCGGAATCCGTGTACTCTGCGCTGTGCTCCGCAAAACGGCGTCCCTTCATCTTGACGACATTAACAAACCCCACAAACTTTTCGTTTTCGCGAATCGGCAGATGCAAGGGCGCAACGCGCTTTCCGAAGCGGGACTCGAGCTTTAAGAGCAGCTCGCGGTAGCTCGCCTTGTCATCGTCCATATTGGTCACAAAGAAGATGCGCGGTAGGCGAAGCTTTTCGCAGAGCTCCCAGGCCTTAATCGTACCGGGCTCCACGCCGGCCTTGCAGTTGACCACGATCACAGCCGCATCCGCCGCCGCGACCGCCTCTTCGACCTCGCCGACAAAGTCAAAATAGCCGGGGGTGTCAAGGAAATTGATTTTCACCGGCTCTGCGTCCTGATCCGTATATTCGACCGGAATCAGCGCTGTGCTGATCGAGAAACCGCGGCGCTGCTCTTCCTTATCGTAATCGCTGAGCGTTGTACCCTGCGGAACGCTTCCCATTTTCTTAATCGCACCGCCGACAAAGGCGCAAGCCTCTGCGAGCGTCGTCTTACCGGCGCCTCCGTGTCCCATGAGCACAACGTTTCGAATCTGTGAAGTCTCGTAAACTTTCATTGTGAACAGCTCCTCCTATTCGTTGATATCCCGATAACAGCTGTTTTGGTCGAGCTTTTATCTCTGATTATTCTACTAATTTTAACAGAAAATTGCAAGGCATTTACAGCATAGCGCACAATTTCGCCTTTGTTGACAGTCAAAGTCAGAGCCTATAAAATAAAAGAATTGCTAGGAGGTTACATATGACTTACGGTTTCATCGGTCTCGGACTCATCGGCGGTTCCATCGCAAAGGCACTGAAAGCGGGGGAACCGGACTGTCAAATTTATGCCTACATGCCCTCGCGGGAGATGTTGGAAGAGGCGCGCGCGGACGGCACGGTAGACCGCATTCTCACCGGCACCGAACCCTGCCTCGCCGACTGTGACGCGGTGTTTCTCTGCGCGCCGGTCGAGACCAACAGCAGCTATCTCGCCGCACTCCGCGATATTTTGACAGCGGACACGCTGATCACCGATGTCGGCAGCAGCAAACAGAGCATAGAGCGGGAAGTGTTGCGCCTCGGTCTCGGCGCGCAGTTCGTGGGCGGGCACCCGATGGCCGGTTCCGAGAAGAGCGGCTATACCTATTCGGATGCCCTGCTTCTCGAAAACATCTTTTATCTGCTCTGTCCGACCGCCGAGACGCGCCCGGAGATGCTGGCTCGAATGGAAGCGCTCGTACACCGTATGCTTGCGAACCCGTATGTGATCGACGCCGCGACCCATGACCGCGCGGTCGCAACCATTTCTCATCTCCCGCATCTCATTGCGGCTTCGCTCGTAAACCTCGTGAAAGACACGGACAACGAGGCGCACACCATGCGCTCGCTCGCAGCCGGCGGTTTTAAGGACATCACCCGCATTGCGAGCTCTTCGCCCATCATGTGGCAGCAGATTTTTTCGGCCAACCGGGACGCTGTGCTCACCGTCCTTGACAGCTACATGGATGCGCTCGCGGAAATCCGCACTGCCCTGCAGGAGGACAATATGCAGGCGATTCACGAACTCTTTCTGAAATCCGGCCGGTTCCGCGACCAGTTCAGTGACGCCGCAGGCCTACTCAGCGCGCAGTACTCGTTCTCGGTGCATGTCGCCGACAAGCCGGGAGCAATTTCGATTATCGCCGCGATTCTCGCCGCCGGAAATGTAAATGTCAAAAATATCGGCATCAACCACAACCGGGAGAGCGGCGACGGTGCGCTCCGCATTGAATTCTATGATGCCGACAGCTGCCAGAAGGCCGTCGCCCTCCTAGACGGCTACGGCTTTGAACTCGAGATGAACCGCTGATCTTCCCTACGCAGAGAAAGGAGTTTTCATGCACTTATCCGCTTCTACGCCGCTCCGCGGCTCTCTCGTCATTTCCGGCGACAAATCCATCTCGCACCGCGCCGTGATGTTCGGCTCGCTCGCGACCGGTACGACCGAAATTGAGGGCTTTCTGCCCGGCGAGGACTGCCTCTCCACCATACGCTGCTTCCGCAGTATGGGCGTCCGGATTGAACAGCGCGGCAGCTCTGTGACGATTCTCGGGCGGGGACTCCGGGAGCTCATGCCGCCTGCGGAGGCACTCGACTGCGGCAACAGCGGCACAACCACCCGGCTCTTAAGCGGCGTGCTCGCCGCGCAGCGCTTCTCTTCCGTTCTGACCGGCGACGCCTCGATTCAACGCCGCCCGATGAAGCGCGTCATCACACCGCTTTGCGCGATGGGCGCCGATATCAAGAGTATCTCCGGCAACGACTGTGCGCCGCTTTCGATTCGCGGCAAACAGCTCTACGGCGTTCACTTTAACTCGCCGATTGCCTCTGCCCAAGTGAAATCCGCCGTGCTGCTCGCCGGGCTCTATGCCTCCGGCCAGACCACGGTCACCGAACCCGCGCTCTCCCGCGACCACACCGAGCGCATGCTTCGCGCCTTCGGCGCCAAGGTCTCGACCGGCAGCTTCGAGGGGCGCCCCGCCGTCACCGTCTCCGAGACCGAAAATCTCTACGGCACCGAAATTTCCGTGCCGGGCGATATCAGCTCCGCTGCTTTCTTTCTGGTCGGCGCAAGCATCGTGCCGGGCAGCGAGGTGGTACTCCGGAATGTCGGCATCAACCCGACGCGGGACGGCGTTATTTCGGCACTCCGCGCAATGGGCGCAAAGATAGAGGTTCTGGATGTCCGGAACGAGGACAGCGAACCGGCGGCCGATCTTTTGGTGCGCTACGCGCCGCTCCACGGCACCGAAATCGGCGGCGAGCTGATTCCCCGTCTGATCGACGAACTTCCGGTACTCGCAGTCGCCGCGGCCTGCGCCGAGGGACGCACCGTGATTCGAGATGCCGCCGAATTAAAAGTGAAAGAGTCGAACCGCATTCACACCATGGCGGAGGGACTAAGCCGCCTCGGCGCTAAAGTCGCGGAGACCGAAGACGGCCTCATCATCGACGGCGGCGCTGCGCTTCACGGCGGCGAGGTCGAGAGCTACTTGGATCACCGCGTCGCGATGAGCTTTGCGATTCTCTCGCTCGTGACCGACGGGGAAGTGAAAATCACCCACCCCGAGTGCGTCAACATCTCCGCGCCGACCTTCTACGAGGATCTCGAGAGTCTCCGGAATTAAAGGCCTCGAACTACACTTTTTCAGCTCTTCACAAAAAGCACTTGCATTTTGGCGCCGATGTGCTATTATAAACAAGTGCTTTGCGGGATCGTAGCTCAGCTGGGATGAGCGTTCGCCTCACACGCGAAAGGTCAGGAGTTCGAGCCTCCTCGGTCCCACGAATGAAACTCTGCCGATAATTGGCAGAGTTTTTTTGTGCCGCAAATCCTTTGCTTTTTCTTTGCATCCCTGATCCGACAGCCTTTCTTTTTCTCACGCTTTATCTCTTCCGGTTCATTTCCTCTTTCCTTTGCTTCTCTCTCTTTTGCCGACTTTCTCTCCCGCTGTTTTTTCTCTTGCCGCATCGTTCTTCTTTTCACACGTTTTCTCCTGCGGAAACACCTGTTTTTCCCTACCTTGTTTTCTTCCCGCGAGGCCGCCTCTCTATGTAGCCTTTACCTCTGCCTTTTCCCCCTGTACGCTCATCTTCAACGGCGCACCTTTTCGTGCACACTTCCCTCTGCCTTGCTTGATTCGCATTCTCGCTTTGCCGATTTCCGCCTTTTCCGATCTGTCCTTCCTCTACGGCAGCACCGGATGCGTTCATTTCTAATCTTTTGATAAACTTTTCACACCATCTCTTGCTTATCCTGTACGCTTGTGCTACAAACTATATAACATATCACAGCAAAGGAGAAATGTATGCAGGAGAACAAGAACCCCAAACAGCCCACACCACTGATTCCCAATCTGTACTTTGTGATTCTTCTCATTACTCTGATTCTAAATGCAGTTGTTATGCCACAGCTGCAAAACGCGAGAATTAAAGAAGTTTCTTATAATGTCTTCATGGATCTGACGTCCCAGAAGAAAATTGACAAGGTTCAGGTGGACACAAACCAGATTGTATTCACGGAGAAGGGACAGAGCGCCATCTATAAAACCGGCGTCATGACAGACCCGGATCTGACCCAGCGGCTCTACAGCGCGGGCGCGGATTTCCGCACCGACATCGTTCATGTGCAGACGCCCATGGAGAAGCTCCTCTACAACTGGGTCATCCCGATTATCTTCATGATCATTTTCTGGCAGATTCTGAGCCGCCAGTTCAGCTCGCTCGCCTCCAAGATGGGCGGCGGCATGGGCGGCGGTCTCGGCGGCAGCCCCTTCGGCAACTTCGGCAAGAGCAATGCCAAGGAATATGTGAAGTCCACCGACGGCATCCACTTCCACGATGTGGCCGGGGAGGACGAGGCAAAAGAAAGCCTGCAGGAAATTGTGCAGTATTTAAAGGATCCGAGCCAGTACACCGCGATCGGCGCGCAGATGCCGAAAGGCATCCTGCTCGTCGGCCCGCCCGGAACCGGTAAGACCTTGCTCGCCAAGGCTGTTGCCGGTGAGTCGAATGTTCCTTTCTTCTCGATTTCCGGCTCGGAATTCGTCGAGATGTTTGTCGGCATGGGCGCCTCGAAGGTGCGCGACCTCTTCCAGCAGGCCAAGGCGAAAGCTCCCTGTATTGTCTTTATCGACGAGATCGATGCCATCGGCGGCAAGCGCACGGCCGGTTCGATCGGCGGCAATGACGAGCGCGAGCAGACCTTAAATCAGCTGCTCACCGAGATGGACGGCTTCGAGGGGAACTCGGGCGTCATCATCCTCGCGGCGACCAACCGCCCCGAATCCCTGGATCCGGCTCTCCTCCGCCCCGGCCGCTTTGACCGCCGGATTCCGGTGGAACTCCCGGATTTAAAGGGCAGAGAAGAAATCCTCAAGGTGCACGCAAAGAAGGTGCGTCTCGCGGACAATGTGAACTTCCACACGATTGCGCGCATGGCCTCCGGTGCTTCCGGCGCCGAGCTCGCGAACATCATCAACGAGGCGGCCCTCCGCGCGGTCCGAAACGGCCGCAAGGTCGCAAACCAGCAGGACCTTGAGGAAAGCGTGGAGACCGTCATCGCGGGCTACCAGAAGAAAAACGCAGTGCTGACCGACAAAGAAAAGGCGACCGTCGCCTACCATGAGATCGGCCACGCGCTGGTCGCCGCGCTGCAGAGCCACTCCGCACCGGTGCAGAAAATCACGATTATTCCCCGCACCTCCGGCGCGCTCGGCTACACGCTTCAGGTCGAGGAACACGACAAGTACCTCTACACGAAAGAGGATTTGCTCAATAAAATCTGCACCTACACCGCAGGTCGCGCCGCCGAGGAAGTCGAGTTCGGCGTGATTACGACCGGCGCCTCGAACGACATTGAACAGGGGACCAAGATTGCAAGAGCGCTGATTACCCAGTACGGCATGGATCCACAATTCGGCATGGTCCAGCTCTCCCAGCGCGACAGCCGCTACCTCGGCGACGAAACGCACTCAACCTGCTCGGAAAAGACCCTCGAGGAAATCGATAAGCGTATCGTAACCCTGGTACAGGAGCAGCATGACAGAGCCATTGCCCTGCTCCGCGAGAACAAGGACAAGCTAAACGAGCTCGCACAGTTCCTCTATGAGAAGGAGACCATCACCGGCGAGCAGTTCATGGACATCCTGAACCGCCCCTCGGCCTACGCTTCGCTCGCAAATCCGCTCCCCGGCGGCGATGGCCTGCAGTAAGCCATAGTCCCGGACAGGGTACGAAACGCACGGCCTCCCGCAACGCTTATATTTTGTAATGTGAAAAAAGCAGCCTTCCGGCTGCTTTTTCTTTCCCAAAATATAATTCACATCTCGGCGGACAGGCGCTTCAACACTTCCGGGAGCTCGGCAAAGCGCTGTATCCGCTCCTCTTCTT